>Ga0209706_10000003_pt1 | contig 228674 bp, 219 predicted proteins | sample PPLLaktember2015_6_FD_187263 | JGI IMG/M metagenome (GOLD analysis project Ga0209706, IMG submission 187263) | Freshwater sediment microbial communities from Prairie Pothole Lake near Jamestown, North Dakota, USA - PPLs Lake P8 Core (1) Depth... | ecosystem: Environmental > Aquatic >...
GGCGCGTTCCGGCATGACGTGATGATGGTCCTCTACGACCCCGTGAGGGGCGCACGGCCGGAGCCGAATGGGACGAGTCAGATGGCGGGGCGGTCCTGACGGACCATCACCCGACTTTGACAGAACCCCGATATGCGGGTACCGGGATTGGCAAGGCGCATATACATGCTATGAGGATTACGGGGCCTATGTCTCTTGACGAAATCACTTCCCTCACGAGCAAGGAGCGCATCCTGCTGTATCTCTCGGACTTTCTTCACATGGATGATCGGTTCGAGCTACCGTCGGATCTCGTGCAGGAAACGATCTCGTACTGTACGGGTATCCAAAGGAAGCATTTGTCGAAGTACCTCGACGACTTGATGAAGGAGAGCCTCATCGTCGAGAGGAAGGCGCATATACAGGGCATGAGGCAGCGCATGAACGGGTATTACCTTGCCCCCTCTGGCTATTCGAAGGCGACCGAGATACGCGACCGGATTAAAGACATCGAGGTGGACATCAGGGACAACGGACATACCGTGAGGATGAAGGTGTGTGAGGTAGATGATACGACCCCGTCTAGAATCACATACTGCGATATCGTGAGAGAGGCAATTGAGAAGGGCGAATTGACGTTGCCTGACCTCATGAATTTGGACGCCAAGAAACGCGAGGCTTTGGAGACGAAGGAGCGGTCGACCGATACGTACAAACGTGCCCTCGAGACAGCGTGGAGGGACGGTCAAGTGACGGCGACCGAACGTTTTCTGATCGAGGAGCTGAGGAAGCACCTGAATATCACAGACGCGCAACACAAGGCACTGGAAGAGGAGATACTCAAGAGTGTGGCGCAGGACCACATGGAGTTTCTGAGAACATATCGCGGTGTGCTTGAGATTGCACTCTCCGACGGAGAGATATCGGGTGCGGAAGCGGAGATAGTCGAGGTCCTAAGGAAGACCTTCATGATCTCGAGGAAGGAGCACGAGAACCTTCTGGCCGATGTGGAGTCGACAATATGCGGTCCTCCAGGGGTTCATGATACGGATGCATAGTGGCATCGCAGCTGCCGCCTATCGCCTTACCGCAGCCCGGTTCTCGCCTGTGAGTCCCTCAAAGTATGCGTAGGCCATCTTCGGCGTGTTGTGGTGATAGCCGACCTTTCCATGCCTGTCGACCATGATTAATCCACCGAGTCCATCGACTCTTCGAGCAAGCATTTGGATGCCTCCCTCGCATGCGCCGAAGACGTCCTCTCCTCGCCCCAGGAGATCGATGGCAGTCTTTGCCAGCACGACGGCCATGATCTTCTCGCCCCATCCCGTTGATGAAGCGGCTCCCATGGTATCGTCCGCGTACGCTCCCGCGCCCACTATGGGCGAATCCCCGACGCGTCCTGCGAGCTTCCTCCTGATTCCTCCTGTAGAAGTCGCGCACGCAAGGTGCCCCTCCTTGTCTATGGCGCACGCTCCCACGGTGTCAAGTGGATGACCAGAGAACTCTTCCCTTGTCTGGAGCACGCCCGTCTTGAGGAATAGTTTGTAGTCTTCGAGTTCCCTGCCTACCAGAAGGTCCTCCTCGGAGCACTCACCGAAACCTTTCGAGAGGGCGAACTTGAGCGCCCCGTCCCCTGCGAGCATGGAGAACTGCGTATCCTCCATCAGCTTCCTGGCAACCTTGACGGGGTTTCTCATGTATCTCAACGCTGCGACGGCGCCGGACCTGAGAGTCGATCCATCCATGATGATGGCGTCCATCTCGACCTGACCGGACTGGTTCAGCACGGAGCCCCTTCCTGCGTCGAATATCGGGTCGTCCTCCATCGCCATTACTGCGTTTTCGACCGCATCGATGGAGGATGCGCCTCCTACGAGTATGTCAATAGCAGTCTCGGCGGCGTGGCGACACCCTTTGACGTGCGCGTCTGCTTGTTCGTCAGGAATGTCCCAGGCGCCTCCGTGGACGATGACGGATGGTTTCATGCGCCAGAGTAATCTCTCTCTCCAGTTATAATGGCTACACGAGCAGCTTGAACACCTTGTCGTGTTGCCTTACCCTATCCTTGACTTTGATTCCGACGGACTGGCCTGCGGCCGCGCTCGGGACGGGTTTACGGTCGATCTCCATCGACTCGACCTTCTGTTCAAAATCAGTCGTGGCGCCCTTTATGCGCACTGTGTCTCCGACGGATAAGGATCCGGAGGTGATTTCGATGGCTGCCACACAAGGTTTCGCGAAGAACAGCGTAACGTTGCCAATCAACTCTTCCGCCATGGTCCCCCTCTTCCTGACTAAATCCGTTTACGTGTATTAGGACGTTTGCAGGTATCCGGCCAGCTGGCTCTATATCGGTCGAGGGGCGCGGCGCTGAGCCCATGATTGTCGGTCTGTGGCCCAAACCGAGCAACCAGCCAGGTTCCGCGAAAGTTATAATAGGCAGTAGTGGTTCACCAACCTCGGCCAGAAACATAGCCTGGGGATGCATGATGGCAGGGCTGGAAAGAGGGAAGCGCAAGCCCACGGTCAAGAGGTGTCCAACGCCTCCAAGATTCGCGGGGGAGATGCTGAGCGTCCTCTCGGACGTCATGTCCGTTGAGAACCTCGACTCGGTCCTCCACAAGATTGCGTCCACGGTCGCTGAGTTGTTCTCCGTGCGCGCCCTCATCATCTCGGTCCTGGATGAGAATGACCAGGTGTTCCGTGTCCGGGCCACACACGGATACGAGCCCGATAGGGCAGAGACGCTGAGGAAGTTCACATACAGCCAGCAGCGTATGAAAAAAGACCTCGATGAGAAGTACAAGATCATGGAGAACGTGTACTTCGTCCGCTCTGGTCCAGAGGAGTTCGTCAAGGCCGATGAATTGTTCTACTTCCATATTCAGGACATCACGAAACCACGTGGAGATCCTCAGGAGTGGCATGAACTCGACTACATGAAGCTCCTGTTCCGTGACCGGGAGGGCGTTACGAGCGGGTATATCGAAGTCATCGAGCCCGTCAACAAGCAGGTCTTCGACACCACCACCATCGAGGCGATGCAGATATTCTCACAGCTCGCAGGTGTCGCGATAGAGAACGCGAAGATGTATCAGCAGCGGGTCGAAGAGGCCCAGAGATCGAAGTTCCTGAGTGACATCATCGCCCACGACATCAACAACTACAACCAGGCGGTCACGAGTTATCTGGCGATGGCCCAGGCCGATGGGCAGGATGCCAGGAGCACCCAGAAGTTCCTGGAGAGGGCATCATCATCTGCATGGTCCATCAGCGAGCTCATACAGCGAGCGAGTAAGCTGGCGAAGATCGAGGAGGAGGGCGCCGCGAACATGGGTCCCATCGAGCTGGGCGAAGTGCTCAAGGCGAGCGCGGCCTCCGTGTTGCGCGAGTCCGCGGATCAGAAGGTCAAGATCGACGTGAAGCTGGGCGGGAACAGGTACTTCGTCACTGGCAACGAACTTGCGGAAGAGATATTCACGAACATACTGAGGAACGCGGTGGAGTACGACCCGCACGAAGAGGTTGTCGTCGAGGTTTCCGTCGGCGAGTTCTTCGTCGACTACATGAGATACTGGTGCGTCTCTGTTGCGGACAACGGGATCGGGATCCCCGATTCCAAGAAGAACCTCGTCTTTGGCCGATTCAACGGACAGGAGGGTGGTCTGCCGGCGAGCGGCCTCGGCCTGTCGATCGTGCGCGCTGTCGTGGAGGCATATCACGGCATGGTCTGGGTCGAGGACAGGGTCCTAGGGGACCACTCGAAGGGGAGCGTTTTCAGGGTCGCCCTCCCAATGACATCTTCACGATGAACGGTCTTACGAGAGGCTTATCCCGTCCCCAAGGCAATACGGTAACATGGTGATGCCATGAGATTGAAGGGCAAGGTCGCTCTCATCACTGGAGGGACGGAGGGCATGGGATATGCCACGGCTGAGCTCTTCCTCAAGGAGGGCGCGAGGGTCTCCGTTTCTGGCAGGTCGTCAGAGAAGGGTGCTCAGGCGCTCAAGATGCTTTCCAGATTCGGCGATGTCCATTTCGTGCGGGGGGATGTCGCTAGCTCAGACGATGCGGCACGGATGGTCGAAGAGACCGTCGCCAGATTCGGCCGATTGGACATATTGTTCAACAACGCGGGGATATACATCGAGAAGCCCGTCGAAGACATGACCGAGGATGAGTGGGATCGCCTCATGGATGTCAATGTGAAGGGCACGTTCCTCGTCACCAAGTTCGCCCTGCCTCACATGAAACGTGAGCGCGGAGGGGTGATTGTGAACAACTCATCCGATGCTGGTCTCATCGGAAACAGGAATTGCCCTGCGTATTGCGCCTCGAAAGGTGCTGTCACGCTCATGACGAAGGCAATGGCCCTCGATTATGCTGGATGGGGCATCAGGGTCAACTCCGTGAACCCCGGGACTATTGATACCCCGATGCTCGCGCGCGAGGTCGAAGCCGCCAAGGACCCAGAGGGATACATGATGCGCACTCGGGCTGAGAGTCCGATGGGGCGGATAGGCCGTGCTGAGGAGGTAGCGAAGGCGGTCCTATTCCTCGTCTCAGATGAATCCTCGTTCGTGACAGGGGCCTCGCTGTCAGTCGACGGCGGGTCCACCGCTCAATGAGCGAGTGTCGGGTCTTCGTGGCAAATTATATGCCCGGGAAGGCCGCTGAATCTTCAGAGGGTGGAGAATCGTGACACGGTCAAGCAGGTCTGGTTCCGCGGTCCTGAGGGACGCCATCGCAATGGAGGTCGACGGGAAGGAGTTCTTTGAACGCGCGTCCAGGATGATGGCGCACAAGCGCTCAAAGGATATGTTCCTGAGCCTCGCGGCTCAGGAGAAGAGGCATATAGACGTGCTGAGCCACCAGCTCGAACTGCTCGACCAAGGTCTAGATTGGGTCACGCTCGAGGACGCGAAGACGGCTTCAGCTCCGTCATCTGGGTTCTCCGTGTTCAGGGGCCGCGGGATGAGAGGATTGGATCTGAGGCCAGATGCGGGCGAGCTCGAGGTGGTAGATGTCGGCATAGATGTGGAGAAGAAATCGATCGAGTATTACAGGACCGCGGGGCAGGAGACGGAGATTGCGAACGCCCGCCAGGTGTTCAATTGGCTCGTGGGCGAGGAATCGGGCCATCTGACGATACTCCAGGCGGAACGTGACAGCCGGTCTGGATCAGGGTTCTACTACGATACTATGGAGTTTAGTCTCGAGACTGAATGAGCACTACAGCGCGCCGTTCCTGATGGATTCCACAACATGCAACATGTCCGAGAACACCGCGTATGCGGTCTGCGTCAACGCAGGGTCCTTCTCGAGTATTGTCAGTTCGCCCATGAGGTCTGTCTGAATGGTGATGGCGCTTGAAGTGCCTTCAACCGACCAGAACGGGCTGTCGGGTCCGACAGACTCGGGCTTGACCGTGAGCCTGATATCGCCATCTGCCATTGTGGCGCTCGCGACCAGTCTGATCTTCATTCCTTTCGCCTTTGCCTCGGCCAACGCCTTGGCGGACACACCTCCCACACCTGTCCTGTTGACATCTCTTGGGGTCTTCCTGGCATCCATGAGGACGTTGGCCAGAGCAGTGATCTTGGCGGCAGCGTCCCAACCGTCGATGTCTAATGACGGGTCTGCCTCGGCTATGCCACGGGCCTGAGCCTCCCTTATCGCGTCCTCGGCGGTCCTTCCACGGGTCATCTCTGTGAGGACGAAGTTGGACGTGCTGTTCAGGATCCCTCTCAGCCCCGTGACTTGACATCCCGGGAGTGTCTTCTCCACGAGGCTGAACACAGGCGTCCCATCCATGACTGTCCCTTCGAACCTGAAGCGGGCCCCTCTGGAGCGCGCCAGTGCCCTCAGCTCGCAGTAGGCGAATGCGATTGGCCCTTTGTTCGCAGTGACGACGTCCATGCCGTTTCCGAGGGCTTTCGAGATGTGCTCTATTGCAGGTTGGCCCGACTTGATATCTAGCGTTGTCAGTTCCACGACCATATCCGCGACGGTCTTGGATATGATTTCAAGTGGGGCGAGGTCAGTGTGTGAGTCAGGATATCCCCTCAGGTCACCGTTCGTCTCAAGTTCCTTCAACGCTCTATTCAGGTCGAGGCCCTTCTCGGACATGAGGGATCCCTTGGATTTCGTGGATATTGCCACGACCTCGACATCCAGTCCTCTTGACTGGAGAAGCCAGGAGCGTTTCATAAGCAGAAGCCGCGTGAGCTCTTGCCCGACGTGACCGAATCCAATGATGGCGAGGCGGAGTATCATCTAACACACCTTCACAACATCTGAGCCATGGACCCTTTTCTGGACAATCACATCTTCGTGAACTCGTCCTTGCCCGCGCCGCACTCCGGGCACGTCCAATCCTCCGGCAGGTCTTCGAATGCCGTGCCAGGGGATATGTTCTGAGTCGTGTCGCCCTTCTCGGGGTCATATACCCAGCCGCAGACATTGCACTGGTATTTCGCCATGTCGGCCATGTGCTTGGTATCCTTTTGCATGTACTTTTACTCTGCCCCACTCCGTGTTGGTTCGGGAGATGAATGGATGCGCAGGAGACCCTCGCTAGGACCATCCCGCGGACGGAGATTGAACGACTGTCGACTTCGCAGGACGAATTTCGTATTTCATGTGACGATTAGCCACCGAGGGTTGAACACATCCTGGTGGAAAACGCTCATGTTTGGTTCGATTAGATACACTTAAGTATAATCTCGCTTGTCTAGGCGCCCGGGGGGCTCAGGGCGCCACCGAGTCAGTACTGGCATCCGCGGACCCTCACCGTAGTCTAGAGGAATTTCGGGCAAAGAAAGGTGTTCGAATGAAGATAAGCAGCTTCAAGTGGTTGTTCGGCAGAAACTCCGAGTTCTGGCCGACGAACATGAAGACTGGGATGTGGGCATGGGTCGGACACAGGCTGACGGGGTTAGCCCTCGTAGCATATGTGTTCCTGCACCTATCGTTCATATCGACGGCTTCGATGGCTGAGGGCGGCGCGGACTTCGATGTTCTTATGGAGACGACCTCCCAGCCCCTGTTCGTCGCGATGGACTTCCTGCTTGTGATAGTGGTGATATACCACGCGATGAATGGGCTCAGGGTCGTGCTTTTCGACCTGGGTGTTGGGATCAGGCGCCAGAAGCTGGTGTTCTGGGTCACGATGGCCATCTCGGCCGTCCTGATCGTGGGCGGCCTGCTCGCGATATGGCACCTGGTGTTCCCCGAGGGGGTGGCCTGAAGATGTCCGAGCAGACAGTGGCGACCTCCAAGGTCGCAGGCACATGGGCATGGGCTTTCCAGAGGATCTCGGCAGTGTTGCTGATAGTCTTCCTGGCAGTGCACCTGTATGCGTCGCACTTCATGGATGTCGGCGAGGAGACGAGCGGGGAATCGCTGATCACCTTCGATGAGGTCAGTCTGAGACTCGACCAACTCCTCTACATCGTGGTCGACTATGGAATGCTGTCCATGGTCCTTCTGCACGGCCTGAACGGTTTCAGGACCGTCCTGTTCGACTTTGACATGTTCGTTAAGAGGAAGAAGGTCATCGATGTGACCCTGTGGGTCGTCGGCATCGGGACGCTCATCTGGGGCATCGTGATACTCTTCCCCTTCATCAGCGGCGCAGGAGGCTGAGCGATTGTACTACCACAAGATACTGGTGATCGGGGGCGGCCTTGCCGGGCTCAGGGCGGCTATCGAGTCCGCGCCCAAGGTGGATACTGCGATCATATCGCAGGTTCATCCCGTCAGGTCGCACTCAGGGGCTGCTCAGGGAGGCGTGAACGCGTCTCTGGCGAACAACCCCGCGGCGAAGGATGACACATGGGAGAAGCACGCGTTCGACACGGTGAAGGGCAGCGACTACCTGGCCGATCAGGACGCCGTCGAGTTCATGACGAAGGAGGCAGGCCCATGCATATACGAGATCGAGCACTGGGGCTGTCCTTTCTCCAGGACCGACGAGGGCAAGATCGCGCAGAGGCCGTTCGGCGGCGCGGGCTATCCAAGAACGTGCTATGCTGCAGACAAGACTGGCATGTACATGCTGCACACGCTCTGGGAGCGCTCGGTGAAGCTTAACGTGCCTCTCTACGAGGACCGGGTGATGGTTGACCTTGTGCTCGAGGGCGACTCGGTCCGCGGTGTCATATGTCTGAACATGAGGACGGGTGAGCTTGAGCAGTTCATGGCCGAAGCGGTGATAATAGCCAGTGGCGGCAGTGGACAGATCTACGGAAGGTCGACCAATTCGCTCATATCGACTGGGTCGGCCCAGTCCACATGCTACAGGAGAGGCGTTCCACTGAAGGACATTGAGTTCATCCAGTTCCATCCGACATCGCTCTTCGGGACCAATATCCTCATGACCGAGGGCGCTAGGGGCGAGGGCGGGTATCTCGTCAACAACCTGGGTGAGAGGTTCATGTCGAAGTACGCTGCGAAGGCGATGGAGCTAGCCCCGAGGGATATCGTGTCCCGGTCCATACAGACCGAGATCAACGAGGGCAGGGGCATAAACGGACAGGACTTCGTCCATCTAGACCTGCGGCATCTGGGCCGCGAGAAGATCCTCGAGAGGCTCCCCGGCATCAGGGACCTGGCGATCAACTTCGTAGACGTGGATCCGATTGAGAAACCTGTACCGATACAGCCAGGACAGCACTACACGATGGGCGGTATCGACACCGATATCGACGGCGCCACCAAGTTCAAGGGGTTGTACGCCGCGGGTGAGTGCGGCTGCGTGAGCGTCCACGGCGCGAACAGACTCGGCGGCAACTCGCTCCTTGACACGGTAGTGTTCGGCAAGAGGTCAGGACGGGTCGCAGCGGAGTATGTGCTCTCCAAGAAAGCCTCGAAGGAAGGCGAGGGTGCGATGAACAAGTGCCTGAAGGAGTCCAAGGAGCGCATCGATGGTTTGCTCTCCAGGAAGGGCACAGAGAACCACTCCGATATCAGGGCCGATATGAAGGAGACCATGATCAAGAAGGTCGGCATCTTCAGGAACAAATCGCTGATGGATGAGGCTGTGGCCGAGATAAAGGCGCTCAAGGCTCGTTACGCCAACATGTCCGTTCAGAACAAGGGCAAGGGCTACAACCTTGACCTGATAAGGGCTATCGAACTCGAAGGCATGTTGGATGTCGCCGAGGCCATAGCGGTCGGTGCGCTCAAGAGGGAGGAGAGCAGGGGTGCGCATTCCAGGCTCGACTTCAAGGAGAGGGATGATGCGAAATTCCTCCAGCACACCATCGCGACCTACTCCCCCAAGGGGCCTGTCATAACCTATTCGCCAGTGAAAGTGACCAAGTACAAGCCTGAGGCAAGGAGGTACTGACATGGCCGAAGGAGATATCACCCTGAAGGTGCAGAGGTTCGACCCGACTGCCGACAAGCTGCCTTACTGGCAGAGCTTCACTGTGAAGACTCGGCCTGGCATGACCGTGCTCGATGCGCTCTTCGAGGTCCTGAACCACCAGGACGGCACGCTCTCGTTCAGGTTCTGTTGCAGGGCTGGCGTGTGCGGCTCGTGTGCGATGATCATCGGTGGCAAGGCCAGGCTCGCATGCGAGACCCAGGTCGCGCAGTTCCTCGGAAAGGGCGACCTCATGCTCAGCCCACTGCCCCACCAGCCGGTGGTGAAGGACCTGGCGGTGGACTACGAGCACTTCTTCGACAGGCTGAAGCGGGTCAAGCCATACCTGGTCGGCAAGGAGCCGTACCCCGAGAAGGAGTACATACAGTCGACCAAGGAGAGGCAGCCGATAAACGAGCCGATCGACTGCATCCTGTGCGGTTCGTGCACTAGCTCGTGTACGATGGCCTGGACCAACAGTGACTACCTCGGCCCGGCCGCGCTCCTGAAGTCGTACAGGTTCGTCGCGGACACAAGGGACGCGGTCCAGGACGAACGCCTCGACATCATGGAGAGCGAGAGCGGCGTCTGGCGCTGTCACACGCAGTTTAACTGCGTCGAGGTCTGCCCGAAGAAGCTCAATCCCACGGAGGCCATACAGAAGATGAAGATCAAGGCCTTCAAGAGGAAGCTGCTCGGCAGGCGCAAGGCGAAGAAGTGAGATAGGAAAACCTCAGAAAACGGAGGAAGAGGCTGTTGCCTCTTCCATCCTCTTGCAGTTTTTCAAGGAGTCACAGCGGACTTACTACTTCTTGGGCTTCTCCTTCAAGGACGTCAAGAAGTCGTGGTGATCCTCCTCGTCCTGAAGTATGCTCTCGAAGATGAACCTCGTCGTGGGGTCCTTCTCAGCGTCGGCCACCTTCTCGATCTCCTTGTAGAGCTCGATGGCCTCTACCTCGGCCTTGATGTCGAAGTCGACCATCTCCCACATCTCGTCCCCTACATAGATCGGAGTGGGCTTGGTCGTAGGGACGCCACCGAGGTACCACAGTCTCTCAGCAATCTTCTCGGCGTGCTTCATCTCCGCAATGGCTATCTCCCGCAGCTTGTCGCTTATCGCGAAGTGTTCCACTCCCATCCACTGTACATGTTGCCACATGTACTGGATCGAGACCTGGATTTCTCTCGCGATGGCCTTGTTCAGCAAGTTCTTCAACTTCTCTGACGCCATGCAATTTCCTCCATTGTTCAGGGCCTTCCCCCACGGGTGCGCGAGCGCGTGGCCCATGACGCCGTTACAGATGCCATGAGCTATCATAAAACTTTAGGCGAAGTGCCGCACCTCAGATAGACCCGGCAGCGTGTCACGGACGTATGTGTGCCATCATTGGCACGTGTAGCCGCCGTCGACGGAGAATGCAGTGCCAGTGATGAAGCTGGCATCATCTGACGCAAGGAAGAGGACTGCGTTCGCGACCTCCTTGGGCACGCCCAATCTCCCTATTGGATGGCACTCGCATAGCTCTCTCCTGTACTCCTCCACTGGCTTGTTCCGAGCCTTGGCTTCTTGTCTGAACATGGGCGTGTCTATCTCGCCAGGGCAGACACAGTTCGCTCTTATGTTCTTCTGAGCGTAGTCAAGTGCCAAGCACTTCGTCATGAGGACGACCGCTCCTTTGGACGTGTTGTACGCGATTGCGTTCCTGTCGCCAACGAGGCCGCTACAGGATGCGTTGTTCACGATGGCACCTCCGCCCTGGCCGAGCATGATCGGCACCACCTCCTTGCACATCAGGAAGACACCTTTGACATTTATGGCCATGATTTCGTCCCATGCCTCCTCTGAGACCTGCTCCACAGTCCCTTCTACAAGTATCCCTGCGTTGTTGAACAGGACATCGATTCGCCCGAGCCTATTCCGGGCCTCCGCGACCATCCGCCTGACATCATCATACTTGCTCACGTCACCCGTGATGAAGAGCGGTTCGTGGCCTTTCTGCCTGAGCTCAGCGGCGGCGGACTCGCATGAGGCCTTGGAGAGATCTATTACCGCTACCGTCGCCCCTTCCTCAAGGAACCTCTCAGCCGTCGCCTTCCCTATGCCAGACGCCCCTCCCGTGACGATTGCCGTCTTGCCGTCGAACCTTCCACTGGACAAGTTGACCAATCCCGGGCGTAATCGCAATGGCAGTCTTAAGTCTGTTCTGGCGACCCCCCCAGCAAATACAAATAACCGCTGCCCCCTTTGTTCGCCCCGTAGAGGGGTGCCGGTGGCTGTGGCGAAGAAAGTGCTCGGGATGCTCGGGAGCCCACGCCGGGACGGCAATTCTGCCCAGTTGCTCGATGCTGCGCTGGAGGGCGCGAGGTCTGCGGGCGCGGAGACGGAGCGGCTGGACTTGGCAGCCATGGACCTCAACCCGTGTCTTGAGTGCAGAGCATGCGACGCCGCTGCGAAGTGCTCTCAGCACGGGGACGACATGGGCAGGATATACTCGAGGGTCAGACAGGTGGACGCGATCGTGTTGTCGTCCCCCATCTTCTTCATGGGCGTGACCGCTCAGACCAAGGCCATGATCGACCGCTGCCAGTGCTTCTGGGTCGAGAAGTATGTGATGGGCAGACGCGTGTATGAGGGGCGGGATAGGCCCAAGGGGCTGTTCCTTGCATGCGCTGGTTCATCGAAACCGACAATATTCGAGCCCGCCTTGCACGTGGCCAAGGCGTTCTTCGCCGCCATAGATTACCAATATGCTGGCGAGGTCCTTCTGGGCCATACGGACGACCCTGGTCTCGGCCCTAGGAAGAACGTTGCCCTTGAACAGGCCTTCGAGGCGGGCAAGCGCCTGGTCTGAGGGTCTTCTTCGGTCGTTTCAGACGAGCTTGCCCTTGGTCATGAGACGGACCGTCTTGCCGTCTGTCCGTTCGACCTCTATGTTCGCCCCTGGGGCGGTGACGAAGTCCCAATGCATCGTGGATTCGGACTCACCGCCATAGGTGTTGTTGGACCCGAAGGCGACGTGCACCGTTCCGCTGACCTTCTCGTCCGTGAGTATGTATCCTATAGCCTTCTTGATCTTCGGGTTGTAGCCTATGCCCAGCTCGGCCACATGTCTGGTCCTGACGGGCTTGTACTGCTTGCCGTCTATCTTCTCGCACTCCTTGAAGCTCGCTACGAGCGCGTCGAGGTTCTTCTTGGCGGTCACCCTGTCGAGCAGCAACTTGCCCGCCTTGAACTCGAGAAGCACGTCCGTGACCAGCTTGTCGGACATTCTGTCCCTTGTAATCGGGCAGAAAAGAGTCCCCTCACCAATGGTCTCCTTGGGCGCGATGAAGAGTTCCCCCGCTGGGAGGTTGGCGCCTCTGTCACCAACTTCGAAGTCGAGGTCGCTCGTGAACCCGTCATCGATGTTGAGCCTACGACCTTGCACATTGACTCTGAAGTCAGTGCCCTTGTCGTCCCAAACGTGGGCCCACTCGGCGTCTTTGAACGCCCGTGCCATCCTCTTGCCCGTCTTCATGAGCTGGGTGCTGGGGACGGCTATGCCGCCGATGATGATGTCTTCCAGGAGTGGGTACGGGATCCCGAAGCTCTTCGCGGCCGCTCTGGTCGGCCAGCCCGCATAGAGCCACTTCTTCCCATCTGTCTTGTGGTATATGATGTCGTACAGGGGCAGCGTCGCCTTCTGCCGCGCTGTGAGCTTCTCCCTGGGGAACTTCTCTGCTACGCTTGGATCATCAAGGTCCTCAATGGAAATGAGCACATCCGCTGCCTTCACGAGTCCTACGTACTGCTTCGGGACCGTCTGCAGGATCTTGGTTGGTATCTCCTCGAAGATCCTCTTCGAGTACCTATCGGAGGTTACGACGATGGTCGGCGTTGCCCCGCGCTTGTAACACTCGATGGCTATGTCCTCGAGCAGTTGCTGGGTGTGTGCGCCGCCTTTGACGACTACGCCGTCCCCCTTCTTGACGTTGCACGTCTCCACCATGCGCATTGCGCATTCTGCAATCTTCCTGTCGGTAAGAGTCATTGGAGTGCCCTCTATGCACATGCCACGCACATTCGATACTTATATGTGTCGAATCGGCCAGATAAGTGGTCTTACAGTTGTTTCGTGACAATCGCCGGGAAACATGTGCGTTGGTACTGGGAGCACAGGAGACAGTTGGACATAGTGGGCCCACCAGCCTCATCCGAGGTCGTTACCCTGAAACCAATGCTCTCGAAGAACCAAGGTGCCCTCGCGAGCGCCCATATTCTGTCTGCTCCTCTCATCCTGGCCTCGGCCTCGATCTTACCGACAAGCATCCGGCCCATGCCCTTCCTCCTGAATCCGTCCACGACGGAGAGCCACTCGACGCCGTACCTGTCCCCGTCACGTTTCAGGGCTGCGCACCCTACAAGTTCGTCACCGATGTAGTATCCGTATGCCATGACCACGTTCTCGAATGTGCCGTCCTCGAGACCACATCTGAGGGCCAGGGTTCGTACGGCCTCGTAGTCGTCCGTCTTTCTCAGCACGGGCGCCCCCGAATGGACTTGGCCTGCCATAATTCGCAGCTGAAGTCGGAGGCGTAGATATTGTTTTCGGAGGATGCCTAGGATTCATCTGACGAGGTCGTTCCAGAACCGAGCGCGCCCAGGCCGCTCGTGAGTCTTGAGACATCCTGGCCGTTCAGCTTCGGCAATGCGAGTTCGAAGCAGGTCCCCTCTGAGTGGTCACCAGGGACTCTGTCCGTCACGCCGATGACACCGGAATACCGCTCCACCAGGAGATTCACGATTGACAAGCCCATGCCCGTGCCGCTGACGCCTTCGGGCCTCTTGGCGAATCTTGAGAACACTGCGCCCTTCCTGTCATCCGGTATTCCTATCCCGTGGTCGGATATCGTGACAGTCCATACACCTGCCCCGTTCTGGATGGAGACTTCAATCTCCGCCGTTGGTTTAGGATTGTACTTGACCGCGTTGTTCAGCAGGTTCATGAACAGGTCGTGGATGAGCTCGTCTGCGCCCACTGCGCATTCGCCTTCGGGGCAATCGAAGCTCACGACTATGTCTCTCGATGGAAATTCCCTCTTCAGCGCCGATATGCTCTTAACGAGCACATCCCTGAGGTCGTATCGGTCCTTGTCGGAGTACTGGGTGGACTTCGCCTCCGACATCTTGCGCACGTTGTCCACGAGTCCTTTCGCCGCCTTCGAAACCGCCAACGCCTTCACGAGCGAATCGTTGTTGGCGGAATCCAGGGTCCCGCTCTTCTCCATCTTGTCCAGGTAGTATATCAGCGGGTTGACCATGTTCCCGATGTCGTGCACGATGAGATCCAGATATCCCTGCGACTCGGTCATCGCGGAGATGGCATCCTCGTACATCTTGGAGTTCTCTATGGCTATTCCCACCAGGTCGGCGAGCAACTGTATCCGATGGATCGCGTCCCTGGGTGGGACACGTCCATCACAGGTGTAGTCTACCTCGATCCAGCCGATCCAGTTGCCGAGCCGATCGACCATGAGGCAGACTATGAAGTCCAGTGGATGCCAGATCTCTGGCGATTCGCGAGGGGCTGAAAGCATGGACGTATCGATGAGGTAGTCCATGTCCTCGTTGCACCGCAGGCCGTCGATATTCGCCCTGACAAAGTAGGTCCTCTGGTCGATCCTGTGCTCGTCAAGGAGGTCCTTTCTCTTCCTATCTATCGAGTAGGTGTGCTTTCTTATGGCGGCCGAGTTGTTCTCGGGGAATCCCTTCACGCACCTTGGGATGAACAATCCGGACTGCTCATCCAGAACGCACATGACGAGAGACTTCACCCCGAACGAGGACGTGATGGTGTTGGCTGTCCTGTCCAGCAACAAGTCGATAGGCTCGACACGTGATATCAGTTTGAGGATGTCGAGCATGTCGGAAACCGGTATCGTGGGTGGCCTGGATGCCTCTACTTTGTCGTGGCTGTCGCAGTGCTCGACGCCTTGCATCCCTATCCCTCAGGAGCTCGTCCTGCGGGTTAGGATTCTCTCCATCTTATAAAAACATGTCGGATTGGGCCACGGTTGTTCCAGTTATTCCGAAACAGGGCAAGGATTATACTGTTCAGTGCTCATTCGACATACTGTCCAGCGGAAGGCGGGTCCGTGCTGCCGTCAGATGCTGGCTGCGAGGTGGGATGAATGAGGTCCAAGGCGCGGTCACTTGTCGTCGCCAAGAGCGTCAAGGTCGCAGTGGTCTCCGTGGGTGCGGCACCGATGGGGGTGGAGAGCCGCTCTGGAGATGCGGTCAAAGAGTCGCTCGAAAGAAACGGTCATGTCGTCGTGAGACGCATCTCTGTGAAGAATGACCCGCACGAGGTTCAACGTGCGGTCAGGGAGGGCATCGAGGACCGCCAAGTCGGCGCCATCGTGATCGTCGGTGGCACTGGACTAGCAAGAGACGACGTCACCCTCGAGGCCATTGACCCCTTCGAGGAGAAGTCCATCCCTGGTTTTGGAGAGGCGTTGCGGCAAATGTCATCGAGCACGCAAGGTCAGGGGGCGATTTTGCTCAGGGGGACGGCTTTCATATCGGAGAAGAAGGTCGTCTTCTGCATTCCAGCCTCGGAGGAACTAGCCAGAGACGTGGCTGAGCGTCTGATCGGCCCGATGCTGGAGAAGGCCGTCGGAGATGCCACCCGATGAGAGCGATGGTCAAGGGCGACATCGATTTCGCAATCGGACTCACGGACCACGAAGGATGGGCCTACACGCGCCCGGAGTTCGAGAGGATACTCAGACTCCCGCATGTCGGCAGTTATGTTTGGGATGACGAACGTCCTTTGGGTTTCGTGACGAGTGTGCAGTACGGAGATAGTGCGGTCATAGGCCATCTCGTGGTGTCTGGTGAGGTGAGAGGCAGGAAGGTGGGCAGGAGACTCCTGGAGGCTTCACTTCGTGAGCTCGACAATGCTGGGATGAGATCCGTGCTGCTATACGCCACCGCCGCGGGCGAACCACTCTACGAGTCATGCGGGTTCAGGGCCCTTCGCGGTGTTGTGTCTTACGGATTCCGCATGGATCACGGCGAGAGGGCTCGAAGATGCGAGCTGCTGTCGAGAGAAGACTTGCCGGAGGTGTGTGAGCTCGACGGAGAACTCTTCGGAGGCGACAGGTCTGTGCTACTGAAGGAGCTCCACGCGGAGCATCCAAACTTGTGCTTCAAGATTGTCCGAGATGGCAGGCTCACGGGCTATGTGTTCGGGAGACGGACGCCACTCGGAGGGGACATAGGGCCATGGTGCTCCGCGACCGGGTCAATGGATGATGCGCGTGGTTTGATGGATTCCGTGCTGGGCTGTTTCATGGGCGAGAGGGTGGATCTCGGCTTCTTCGACGATGTGCCGCTCATAAGGTCGGTTCTGGGCGGCTGTGAGGTTCTGAAGCAGGTCTCGGTGAAACTCATGGTAAGGGGCGATGTCCGCTACCCGAAGGAACGCGTCGGAGCGTTGGGGATAGCGGGGTTCGAGCTCGGATGACGGATGATGCGAAACCTAGGTGTCCTCGTCATCCTTCTTCACATAGTATCTGATGTAGCTCGCGTCGCGATATCCCGACTTGATGAAGAGACCTTCAGAGGCTGCGTTCCTGCCTTCTATATGGATGGAGAAGATGCTGCGCCCCCTCTTCCTGAGGGCGTCCTCGCAAGCCTTGACCAGGGCCTCCGCGACGCCTATCCTCCTGTGGCTGGGAAGAACGGCCAGTCTGTTTATCCAACCCTTCCTGCCATCATCGGTCGCAATGACGACGCCTATCATCTTCCCCCCGTCGAACGCTCCGAGGAATAGGTCCGGGGTCCTCTTGAGTTGGGCCCTCAGTTCCTCCGGCGAGTCCCTTCCCTTCGGCCGATAGGAAAGGTCCGCGTCGGTCCACACGCTCGTCATCTCTCCCAGCTCTTCCTCCTTGAGAGGTCTGACGATGAACTGGAAGTCATTCTTGTTCTGGGGCATGTTCTCGAACGGGTCATAGGCTTAACCGGAATAAATCACTAACTCCCGCCGGTGTGAAGAGTCTCTTCAGTGAGCCGTTAATGTGGCCCTCTCGCGGGCAGCTGCTCGGGACAACAATTTATACTCTGTTCTCACATCCTCCGCCGTCGATTCATGATGAATCTTGCGTCTGAGGTGGCGGAAGTCCAGAAGACACACGGCATTGTCGGAAGGGTGACAGAGCTAGAGAAAGCACTCGCGTCCGTGCGTTCCAGGAAGCATCTGATGATCGAGGGGCCCGTCGGGGTTGGCAAGACAGTGCTCGCGACGGCTGTGGCCGCACATCTCGGCGTGAAGGTGTACCGCGTGGACGGTGACGAGCGTTACACGGAGCAGAAACTGTCTGGATGGTTCGATCCTCCGATAGTGATGCAGAAAGGGTACATAAGGGACGCGTTCGTCCCAGGTCCGCTCACGGAGGCGATGCAGTCGGGTGGCGTCTTGTTCATCAATGAGCTGAACAGGATGCCCGAGGGTGTTCAAAACATACTGCTCCCGGCTATGGACGAAGGCATGATCGAGGTGCCGAAGGTCGGAACGGTCAGGACCGAACCCGGTTTCGTCATCATCGCCACACAGAACCCGCGCGAGTTCGTGGCGACAACGGCTCTGTCGGAAGCACTCTCTGACAGGTTCGAGCTCCTCCTGATCGACTATCAGCCAGAGGCTGAGGAGATTGAAATCGTCTCGAGGAAGCTCCCGGACGCAGGGCACGAGCTGGTCTTCAGATGTGTATGGATAGCCCGTAGAACGCGCTCACACCCGAATGTCAGGCGCGGGGCGAGCATCAGGGCTGCGATTAGCATGGTCGAGCTCGCGGGCACGCTCTCGGACGACCTTATGGAAGGCGTCAGAAAGGCCGCTCAGATGGCAGTTCCCACGAGGATAGAGATGAGGGAGGAGTCGAACGCTACAGTGAGCGAGGTCATAGATGAGATAGTTAACGAGTGCTTTTCCCTGCCGGCGCCGCCAAAGGGCGCAAGCCCTCCGAGCCCCAGGGAGCCCAGGGAAGGCGACCGGAAGTCAGGCCATCCGGTCCAGAAGGCCGCGGGAATATCGGACTTCGTCCCCATCCTCGAGCAGATGAACGGGGGCGAGTTGGACTACGACGACCTGGGCTGGTCGATCGCAAGAAACTACTCACACCTGAGATACAGCCTTGACTCTCCTGTGCTTGCTGAACTGGCGAGGAGGATTGCCATACGTGCCACGATCAGGAGGGTGCTGCAACTCCTGGGACCAGTCTCGCTCCCCACTCATGTCGAGCGCGGGTCGTTCTCGCCAGGCTCGGACGCTGAGATAGACATCGATGAGACGCTCGAGCGCATCATGGGTCATGAGCGGATAGAGCCAGAAGACATCGTCGTGGAGAACAGGGTGCCGAGAGAGCTCTCCGTCGCGCTCATTCTGGACGCGAGCTTGTCAATGACTGGAGACAAGCTCGCCATGGCAAGCGCCGCTATTGCCGTGCTCGCCTACAGGCTCAAGACGGTCGACTACCTTCTGGTGACATTCAACGACAGGCCGACGACGGTGAAGCGGCTCGCCGAGTCGAAGAACCTTGACGACCTTGTCTCTGACTTGCTGTCCTCGAACGCCATAGGCTACACGAACATCGACTTGGCCCTTAGGAAGGGTACTGAGGAACTCCACCGGGCGCGTACGAAGAACCGTGTGGGGATACTGATCACGGACGGCAACTTCACGGTGGGCGAGGACCCGAGGGAAGCGGCATCTGCCTACAGGCGGCTTTTCGTCGTCATGACTGAGAGCCATGACTGCAAGCCTGTCGAATGCGAGGCGATGGCATCGAACGGCGGCGGCCAGATGTTCACGGTATCGTCCTTCGACGAGATCCCTCGCGTGCTCTACCGTGTCCTGAGGATGGTGTCTCAGGGAGCGTTGGCGCAACGGTGACTGCGTGACCAGCCACAACCTTCCGCGGCTTCTCGGAAGGGATACCTCCGAGGATGCCTGAAAGGCCGGTAATGTGCATTGGTGCGGTACAATGAGTGATAATGTGCGGTTCACTGACTGGAAGTATAAAAACATTCTCCATGACTGATGTGGTGTTTTCGGGCCTCAATCGTTGGGTTTTATATTCTCAGGGGACAACATCCTTACAGAACTTCCTCCCCCCTCTTCTTTTTCTATTTCACTTGTGAGCGGAGCTTTTGTCACAAACCAATGTTACGATGTGCCGTTGTGAGTCTTCTTCTTGATTGGATCCCGAGAGGACGTCGAAGCGAGCGAGCAGTCATGTATGCACGATTGCGCCACGCAGCTTCCTCCGCGAGAAGAAGGCCGATGGACCGCCTTGTAGTACTCCTGCCGCTTGGTTTGCGCCTTGAATTGCACAGGTGTGTCTCGGCGTTCCGAGATCGTGCTCTTCATCTAACTCCCTGTGCCTCGAATCCCCTGGTAGTTAGCGCGCGGACACGGAGGGGCAAGAAGTCGCAATGTGTGAAAACCTTGCGTCTCTCATTTCTGCTACCCATCGCAGTCTCAGGGTTGAGGATGCGGCGAATGCGCTCAAGGCATCATGCGAGTATCCGTTGGCATATGTGCTTATGACTTCGTGTTGTGCAACTGTGCGTCTCTTGTGCGACCCGTGATGTGCAGTGGGCCAGCCGATGATTCGGCATTCGCCATTCAGCGCACATCTCTACGGAATTTCGGCATCCAGATGTCCGGTGTGACGGGGCCAGAATTTGTCTCTGAGCGTTGTGAAGGATTTCCGAAGTTGGCTGGATGTAGCCGCTGCTCTGCGGACATGAACGGAGAAGTGATGAGAATCTGGTCTAAGGAATAGTATTAAGAACTTGGTTTCACAATTCGTTCGACTCATGGCCATAGTACCTCGACTGATGTTCAACACAAAGGGTGTGGGCAGACACAAACACGAGCTCCAGTCTTTTGAGATGGCGCTCAGGGACGCGGGAATAGAGAAGTTCAATCTAGTGTCAGTCTCAAGCATTCTCCCTCCTGGATGCACAATCGTCACCAGAGAGGAAGGGCTCAAGGAGCTGCAGCCTGGACAGGTCGTGTTCCTTGTGATGTCGAGGAACTCCACAAACGAACCGAACAGGGTGGTCGCTGCCTCGATCGGGGTCGCGGTCCCGGCTGAAGGGTCTCAGTACGGATACATCTCCGAGTATCATGGTTACGGTGCGAACGCAGAGTCCGCAGGACATCTGGCAGAAGATCTGGCCGCGACGATGCTCGCGACGACTCTCGGCATCTCCTTCGATCCAGACAAGGACTGGGATGAGAGGGCGGACGAATACAAGATGAGTGGAAAGATCGTCAAGTCGTTCAACGTGACCAAGACTGCCGAGGGCGACAAGAGCGGAGGATACACGACAGTACTCGCTGCGGCAGTCTTCGTATGCGATGCGCCTGTACAGGATTCGCTGTGCGAACCGAAGCAATGAAGCCTCGCGGCGTAGTTTCGTGATGATGTCGATAGGAGGAGCATCTCATGTCCCGCACTGGTAAGAAGGGCTCCCGGAAGATGGGTGAGCTGAGCGATGGCTCGAGCGATAAGTTGGAGCCTCTGGCATCATTGGACCTCAGGGCCTGCACGTCTGTCTCGGAGCTTGTTGAGGCCATGGGTAGGTGCAGTTTCGGCGCAAGGAGTGTAGGTGAGGCTGCTCACGTCATCCAGACGATGGTGGAGGATGACGAATGCTTCAAGGTCCTGACCCTCTCGGGTGCGATGACACCTGCCAAGATGGGCCTCATCATCTGTGACATGATCGACCTCGGCATGGTTGATGCGGTTGTTTCGACGGGTGCCATCATGGCCCACGGCATGGTCGAGTCAACTGGTCTTACCCACTTCAAGTACAAGTCATCCATGAACGACCTTGAGCTCTATCATAAGGGCTACAACCGGATCTACGACACGATTGAGCTCGAGAAGAGTCTCGACGACATGGAGGTCATATTCCGGAAGGTTGTCGAGGATGTCTCCGACAGGTACGAGTCCCTCTCCAGCTTCGAGTTGAACTGGCTCATCGGGGAGCATCTCGCCAAGATCACATCTGATGACCAGCGGGGCATACTGAAATCTGCATACCTACGCAAGGTCCCTGTCTACGTCCCTTCTTTCACAGATTCGGAACTCGGGCTCGATTTCGGGGTATACCTCCGCAGGATGAAGCTCCAGAAGAAGAAGGCTGTCAGGTTCGATGCGTTCGCGGACCTCGAAGACTATACGCAGAGGGTACTCGATTCGAAGAAGCTCGGTATACTCACGATAGGCGGCGGCGTCCCGAGGAACTGGGCGCAGCAGGTAGGTCCGTACCTGGACATCATCAGCAAGAGGGTGGGATCAGGGGGCGGTTTCAAGCGCTTCGACTACGCCGTGAGGATTTGCCCGGAGCCGGTCCACTGGGGCGGTCTGTCAGGCTGCACGTATTCCGAGGGCGTTTCGTGGGGCAAGATCAGGCCGCGGTCGGAGGGCGGAATGTACGTCGAGGTCATGAGTGACGCGACGATAGCCTGGCCCCTGATAATCCGCGCCGTGATGGAGCGCCTCGAGAAGAATGGCAGGATCAAGCTGTGATGCCGTAGTCCAGTCTCATCAGTCGCCGATTGGGTCGTGCTACACCGTCTTCCTATTCTAGCTCGTCCACGTTCGGAACGGCGTGATTCGTCACCCGCTAATCGTAGATGCACCTCCATGGTCGAGTCGCGTCCGCTAAAGGCAATACGTCTGGCCGATCATGCCAGCTTTCTGCGCTCCCAGCAATCTTAATATCGGTTGAGTCCGTAACGGGTTAGGTCCACAACACATGTGCTAACAACGTGGACAAGGAGATTGCCCGTATGGATCTAAGCCTCCCGGAGTGGGTAGCCGATTGGGCCAGGAAGGCGCCGGACCTCAAGGTCCCACCGCCAGGGCCGAAGAGCAAAGCCATCATCGAGAAGGACCGGAAGTACGTATCCCACGCATACGACAGGCTCTTCCAGTTCACGATGAAGAGGTCCTCCGGGGCGGCCATCATGGACGAAGACGGTAACGTCTACCTCGATTTCTCGTCTGGCATATCAGTGCTGAACGCAGGGTGGTCCAACCCGAAGGTCGTCCAGGCCATCAAGGACCAGGCGGAGTGCCTTACGCACTCTCTCGCGAACGACGCGTACTTCGATAAGGAAGCGGACTTCGCCGAATTGTTGGCGAAGATCTCTCCTGGCGGTGCACTGGAGTCTACGTTCTTTGGGAACAGCGGGGCCGAGGGAGTTGAAGCTGCGATCAAGCTCTCCCGGTACTACACGAAGGGGAGCGAGCACATAGCATTCATGGGCTCGTACCATGGGCGGATTGGTAATGCGCTGGCCATGGCGAGCCGTGTCAAGTACAAGTACGGCCATGGGCCGTACCCCCCTGGGATATACTTCGCGCCGTATCCCTACTGCTATCGTTGCTGGTTCAACCAGGAATACCCGTCGTGCGGTCTCTTGTGCGTAGACTACCTCGAGAAGGGCATACTGGAGTTCGGGGGTCCGAGCAACGACCTCGCCTCATTGTTTGTCGAACCAGTTCAGGGCGAGGGAGGGTACATAGTGCCCCCTAAGGAGTTCATGCCTCGTCTGAGACGTCTGTGCGACCAGAGGAAGATGCTTCTCGTAGCGGACGAGGTTCAGAGTGGCCTCGCCAGGACGGGCGAGGTCTGGGAGTGCAACTCCACCGAGACTGTCCCTGACATATTGATCACTGGAAAGGCCCTTGGCGGTGGCATACCTCTGGGGGCGATCGTGGCGAAGAAGAGCGTCATGGATGTATGGCGGCCTGGATCCCACTCGTCCACGTTCGGAGGTAACGGGATCAGCATGGCTGCAGGACTTGCCCACGTGAAGGAGATACTGGAGCAACGTCTCGCCGACCGGTCGAAGGTGCTGGGATTGCACGCCATGAAGCGCTTGACGGAACTGAAGGACAGATATGAGATCATTGGTGATGTGCGGGGCAAGGGCCTCATGATAGGCGTGGAGATAGTCAAGAGCAAGAAGTCGAAGGAACCACTCTACGTGCCGCAGATCCAGGGTCTGGCGTGGAAGAAAGGTCTGATGATGATAACCGCAGGGATGTTCGGGAACGTGTTCCGGATCGCGCCCCCGCTCATCATATCAGAGGAGCAGCTGGACATCGGCATCGACATATTCGAGCAGGCGATCAAGGAGACCGATGCCAGGTAAGTATAATCTACTCTTCCCGCCGATACATTCGAAGGGATTGTCCGTTTGCAGGGGAACTCCGACAGATTCAGGTTCATGAGCGTCCAGAACGTCATGACGCACGATGTGTTCTGCGTCAAGGCCACGGACAGGGTGGTGGACGCTTGGCTGGCTCTGATGGAGAAGGACATCTCGGGAGCGCCAGTCGTCGACGATGACGGGCTCCTCGTGGGCGTCCTGAGCGTCACCGACATATACAGGGCGGTGCTGGACAGGGTCAGGAAGGCCAAGTCGTTGAGAGAGGCGACATGCCAGCTCGTGGACAAAGATGCAGAGGATAGGGAGGCCGTGAGGGAGCTGACTCTGTCCATGAGGGCTGTCGCGGAGGCGAAGGTTTCTTCGCTGCTTCCTATGAAGCAAAGCGTGCTCACCCTGGGCCACAACGACTCGCTTGACAGGGCCCTCAAGATCATAGCGGAGAACAACGTGAACCGCCTGCCCGTCGTCAAGGACGGGAAGGTTGTGGGCATCATCACGAGGCTCGACATCATCGCCGTGTTCTCAGGGAAGAAGAGATGAGCCTCGACGCCCCGAAGGACCCGTGGTGTCCATCGGGACAGAGGTTATAATCCGCCAACGCGGTTTCGGGGCGTGCGCGCACGGAGGGGAGAGCATCGTGGTCAAGGTCGACCGGAAGCGGGTCAAGGCGCTGATGGATGAGGAGACTGCTCAGTTTCTGAAGGCACACAAGAAGTCGAAGAAGCTCTTCGAGAGGGCCAAGCGCTGCCTTCTCGCGGGGGTCCCCATGAACTGGATGGTCAGATGGGCGGGTCCCTACCCTGTATTCGTGACCGATGCCAAGGACTCTCACATCAAGGATGTTGATGGTAACCGGTACCTCGACCTCTGCCTCGGAGACACGGGCTCCATGTTCGGGCACTCGCCGAAGCCCGTCGTGGACGCTGTCAGGAAGCAGGTATCCAAGGGCATCACCATGATGCTCCCGAACGAGGATTCGATATGGGTCGGCGAGGAGCTCTCCCGCAGGTTCGGGCTCCCGTACTGGCAGATCGCCATGACCGCCACCGACGCGAACAGGTTCTCCATCAGGCTCGCGAGGGAGGTCACCAAGAGGAAGTACATCCTGGTCGTTAGCGGATGCTATCACGGCACCGTCGATGAGACTCTGATATACCTAGATGGAGGCAAGGTCGTCCCAAGGGAAGGGAACATCGGGCCTCCAGTGCCACCATCGATGACAACGAAGGCGGTCGAGTTTAACGACATCGTCGCCATGGAGCGGGCTCTCGCCCCCAGGGACGTGGCATGCGTGTTGATCGAGCCCGCTATGACCAACAGAGGCATCGTGCTGCCCGACCCGGGATACCACGATTCGCTGAGGGAGCTCACGACAAGGACTGGCACACTGCTCATAATCGACGAGACGCACACACTCTCGAGTGGTGTGGGCGGGTACACCGGGACTCATGGGCTGAGGCCGGACATGATCACTATGGGCAAACCCTTGGCGAGCGGGGTCCCAGTGGCGGCCTTCGGGATAAGTCAGTATGTGTCGGACAGGGTCATGGAGCGCATACTGAGCGACGGCACGGACGAGAGTGGGCTCGGGGGCACCTTGACGGGCAATGCGCTCGCCTTGGCGGCCATGAGGGCGACTCTCGAGAAGGTCATCACGAAGCAGGCGTTCGCGAAGATGATGCCCCTGGCGGAGAGGTTCGAGAAGGGCGTGAACGATGTCATCAAGGGCAGGGGCGTACCCTGGCATGTCGCGCGCCTTGGAGTGCGCATCGAGTACCACTTCTGCCCGACCGCTCCCAGGAACGGGGCGGAGGCCGATGCTGCCAGAGACGGGGAGCTGGAGAAGCTGCTTCACCTCATGCTTCTGAACAGAGGCATCTTGATGACTCCGTTCCACAACATGGCCCTGATAGCGCCCTCGACGACGAGGAGGGATGTGGACCTCCACGCGAAGGTGTTCGGCGAGTGCGTCGACGCCCTTGTGAAGTGAAACAACGCGCCGTGACGCTCACTTCGGCTTGGGTATGACGCAGATCATGCGCATGTCGCGTCCGCTATCGTTGACGAACTGGTGGATCTCGTTTGGCTCGACGAAGACAGCGTCTCCTTCGGCCAGAGGCTCCTCCCTCTTGTCGAGGACGATCTTCCCCTTTCCTGACACGATGTAGACTTCGTGTTCCCACGCATGCGTGTGCAACGGTGTGTTGCCCCCAGGGGCGACGTCGAAGACCCTCAGGTAGTAGTTGGGCGGGTTCACGTTCTCGGCGAGCAGGGGCCTGAAGTCGACACCTTTGGTGCCATCCGGGGAAGTCCCCTTGATGTCCTTGTGGCTGACCTTCTTCATGGCCGGGATGACGACCACGGACTGTCATAAAGATTGCGCAAAGGCGGGTCCAAAAGAGTTATGTGATGCGTGCGCATAAGCGCGTGTCGTGACTGAGTATGAGATCACACGTCTGAGGGATGTGGACCTCGAAGACGTAGTATCGGTGATTCGAAGATCCAAGAAAGAGTCGCCTTTCGAGCGAGCCCCCACGGTGGAGGAGATGAAGACCTACACCGTGAAGTATTCCGAGTTCCGTCCAGAGGGGAGCTGGGTGGTCAGGGTCGATGGGGTGCCAGTAGCATATGCTGTAGTTGTCGTCGAGGCGAACAGGCTGTCGGCGGGTTTGGACGATGCCCACCTGGAGTTCGAGGTCGTCCCGGGTGAGAGGGGCAAGGGCCTTGAGTCGAAGCTCATAGACTTCGCGTCAGAATACATCAGATCGAGAGGGGTGGGAAAGGCGCGGACGAGGTGTCTCGCTAGCGAGTCATGGCGGATAAATGCCCTCTCTTCGAATGGTTTTACGGAGGCCTACAGAGTGTTCTTTCTTGTGCGCAGAAAGACAGAGCGGGTTCAGGACGTTTCTGTGCCCGATGGTGTCAGGCTGATCAGGAGGCCGTACAAGGAGTGCGGAGATGGGGAACTCACTAGAATCGTCGAGGCTTTCAATGACACCTTCCAGGACCACTTCAACTTCGCACCTGAGAGGCCCGAGATGTTCATAAATTACAGGGATGCGGCCGAGGACCCCGAGAGCTTCTCTCTTGCGATGGTGGGTGACGAGATCGTCGGTGTATGCCTGTCAGCGGAGGATATGACATACAATAAGGAGAACGGCACCAAGTGGGGTTGGATCAACATACTCGGCGTCCGGCCGCCGTATCGGCGCAAGGGCGTGGGCAAGTTCCTGCTCACTGATGGCATGAAGTGGGTTCTTGAGCAGGCCATGGACACCGTCTACATAGGGGTCTACGCCAAGAACGAGAAGGCCCTAGACCTGTATCTCTCTGTCGGGTTCGAGAAGGAGAGAGAGAGTCTATGGTTTGAGAAGCGGATCAGTTGACACGACTATGAGGTAGACTGTTACGGGCATCACGGGAACAGCACTTGAGGTGGGCTCATCAAGACGGGGGGGCATCTATCGCTGCCATCGTACTCCCTCGAGGTCATTGTCGCTCTCCCAGATTCGGTTGCTTAAATACTGCCTGGTACGTTCGGGATACAACATAATATATCATGTCCCCATGCCCGGAACGACAAAGGGGACTCTTTGGTGATTGTAGACTCGGAGAAGGGATGGCTCTGTTGAATTCGACTCGTCCAGTTGCGAGTGCCTCGGCTGAAGGCCCCCGAAGGCACACGTGTAGCATTTTCAAGACCGAGTCAGACCAGTTCGCCGCAGTCGTTCCTCACATGCTCGAGGGGCTCAGGAAGAACGACAGGTACCTGTACATATCCGACCGTCACGAGAAGGCGGATTTGCTCGAGCGGTTGATGGATGCCGCACCGCTGAGTGAGGAAACCATTGAGACCCGCGTGAGTTTCTACACCTCGGACGAGGTGTATTTGAGAGACGGCAGATTCGACAAGGAGCGCGTGCTCAGATTCCTCTCGGACGAGCGGGACAAGGCACTCAAGGATGGCTGTAGCGGCCTCACGGCCACCGGTGAGATGTCATGGGCGTCCAGGGACATGCCTGGCGTCCGCGACCTCATCGAGTATGAGGCCCGCATCAATTTCATGTATCCTGACTCGTCTGCTGACTTCCTGTGCCAATACTCAGAAACGGACTTCGATACCGCGATCCTTGTCAAGGCTGTGATGGCGCACCCCAAGGTCATCGTGCGGGGGACGGTCTGCGGCAACCCTTACTACCTCCCGCCGGAGACGCTTATCTCTTACGCCTCAGGTGTGGTCACCCCGGATGTCCTGGAGCACATGGAGAAGGACCTGTTCAGCCGGTCCGTCCTGTCAGAGATCGGACTACTCGAGGCCCGAGAGCTCAAGCGCGCCAGATTGTGCCTGACTATGCTCGACGAGATGGTCCTGAATGATTTCAGGGACAGGCTGTCCGCCGTGTCGTTCTTCAACGAGCTCGCTCTCGGCACTTGCAGGGATGACGACACTGCGGCCCATATACGCTCGGCTGACTGCAAGTGTGCGGAGTTGTCGGAGCGCCTCGAGGCGCTCAGGATGTTCAGGTCGTGCATGGAGGCCCCGACGGAGTGGCAGTCGCTTGAGGGGGTCCTTCAGAGCGCGGTCGACCGTTCTGTCAACGGCTCACGGAGGGTCAAAATGGACCTTAGCTCGTACAAGATATTCGCGAGTTCAGCTGCAGACAAGGCGTTCGCGGCCTTCGTCCTTGGAGCGGCGGAGCGGAGCCAATCAGGTGCTCAAATCAATGTCAGGGCGAGGACCTCGGAGTTCGGTTTGACGGTCACCATCAGAGCGGATGGGGCAGGAGTGCCCGAAGGGGCCAAGGAGTCGCTGTTTGACCAGGCAGGACCATGTGTATGTGGTCGGAGCCTGTGCCTTGCGAGGGAGCTCCTGGAATCCAGCGGCATCTCGGTGCGCGAGGTGGGGATTCCCGGCAGGTCGACCGTGTTCGAGATACATGTCCCGGTGCCACGGTACAGGGCCGAGTAGCAGTCGCCTGCTTCCGGTGAGTCCAGAAGTCGCTTCATCCGATATGCCTGAGGACCTTGACTTCGTCGACGGTGACAAGGCCACCTTTGACCATGTCGCTGATGGCGGGAACGACTTCGAGTATCTTCTTCTCAGAGTCCACCGCCTCGACGACTATGGGCATGTCCTCGCTCAGCCTGAGCGGAGAGGCCTCGTGCAACTTGCTCTTCTTGCCGTATCCGTACACCCCGCGCGTGACAGTGGCTCCCCAGATCCCGCTTGTCTTAGATGGTGGATCACAGCCTTGTACGCCGGGACACCGTTGTAATGGTCGGATTCACCGAGGTACACCTTCAACCGAATTGCCTTCTCCTCGAGTTCCACCCTAGACCGCCTCTATGAGCAACGCGGCCATCCGTCCGAGCACGGCCGCGACCACCCATACGCCTCCGTTGAGGAAAATGTTTGCGGCGGCCCAGCCCCATTGCGACTATGAGAGCATCGACACGGTCTCGAGGCTGAACGCGGACGTGGTCGTGTATCCTCCGAAGATCCCGACGAACACGGCCACCCTGAACTCCTGGGACGCGAAGCCGGTCTGGAGGTTCCAGAAGTACAGGAAAGCAATCAAGAAGCTCCCCGTGGCGTTCACGAAGAACGTGCCCCATGGGAAATCAGATGTCGTGAAGACCCCAGAGAGCAGGTGCCGGGAGACGCTTCTCACGGACCCGCCTACGGCTACCAACAGCACTAACCACAACTGGTCTGCGTCCATGAACCTCACATCCTCGGCCGGGCATATCGGGCTGCTCCGGCGCATTGCTCCCCATCATGGGTAGATGCCATCAGCCTCGGGTGGGTGGTTCAGGTGGGCCTCATCACCTTGGGGGACTCCACGCGGTCCCCCGATATGTGGTTTTCTGTGCGTCCGACGGAGTTGTCGGACGCGCGCTTCGTGCCCCAATCTTTAACTATCCCCCCGGCCTCGCAGTCATGATGCGCTGCACCCATTGCGAGAAGTGTTGCCGTGAGACGGAGATGGAGTTGTGCGAGGCAGACATCGCGCGGCTCGAGCGTGCAGGCCACCGGAGGGAGGATTTCTCTCGCCTTGGAGTCGATGATGTGAGGAGGTTGCGGAACAACGGTGACTTCTGCGTCTTCTACGACCGCGAGAGGAGGCGGTGCAGCGAGTACGAGCGCAGGCCCTTGGGCTGCGTCATATATCCTGTTAACCTATCCGTTGAGGGCGAGGTCGTGGTAGACGAACTGTGTCCTGAGGCTGATACGGTGACCGACCGCGAACTTGAGGCCAAGGGGAGGCGGCTTCGCATGCTGCTAGACACGATATCTGCCGAGGCCAGGCGATTGCGTGGTTCTCCATGAGGCCGTCTATCGCACCAAGTCCTTGGCCCATGCGGTGGCCCTTTCGAGTTCCCCTTCCTTGAGCGGGCCCTTCTTACCGGTAACATAGAACGGCGCAGGAGGCAGGCTTAGGACCCCGCCTTTCGACTTGAGGCTCTCCGCAATCTTGTCCGCGGCGAAGCCGAACACCTTGACGAGCCTGCCCGTGTATCTTGTGTCGAAGGACGCGACCTTGACGCCCTTCACGGACGCTTCAGGTAGCCTTGACAGGAAGTCCTGGATCGCCTCGGTCGCTCTTCCTCCGAGCGTGGGGGAGCCGACCACGAGCAGTTCGATGGGAGCGAGCGCGGTCGGGTCTGCTTGGTTCACTTTCACTACCTGTGTTTCGCTGGCGATACCTGTCCCTATCGCTTTCGCGATACTCTCAGTGTTCCCGTAAACGGAGTCGTAGACGACGAGTGCCTTCATGTGGTCCCCTCGATTCGGATTCAAAGTCGATATCGGCATGAACCCCCTTAAAGAGGTGCGGACTTGCCGAGGGTCCGAGACCTCAGACTTCCTCAATGTCCTTCAAGATCCTCTTGAATGCGAGGTCGCGGCGGGGGAGGGCCTCTCGCCTGGAGATGCTCATAATCGAGGCGATGAGATCAAGGTCCTCCTCGACAGGGTGGCGATGTACCCCGGCCATGGATGTCGAGTACCATCGCCCCTTCATGTCCTTCAGGTATATAGCCCGGCCAAGGTCGCAAGCCTCTCGTTGACACCGAGTGTAGCCTAGGCGGATTCTCGTCATAGACTCCTCGGGCACTCTTCCTATCGGAAGATGCCGCCAGTAGGTGAGGACTTGACAGAGTACTAATAGCACATCTGGAATTATCCCTGCAGTACGAATGTGACCTGCGGAATGTGCTGGTCTGGATTCGGAAGGGGGAAGGAAATGGGCGAACGTTATCGTATGTGCTGCATCAGCGCGCTTGTAGCGGCTCTAGTGTTGATGCCGGGAGTGTGTCTCGCAAAGCAGAGCGGACAGGGATGGGTGGCAACTGAATCCTGGACTGTAGCCATCTACGTCAGCGGAGACAACTCCCTTGAGAGGTATTGGGACGACAGCAGCCTTCCGGGATTGCTCCAGCTACCTGAAAATGATATGTTCAGGATAGTCGCGTACATAGACAGACTCAGTACAAGCGGTACTGAGGTCGTCGAGATCTCAGGAATCAACTGGGAGGTCGTCGCGAGTTACCCCGAGATGGACTTCGGCAGCGGCGACACCTTCGAGTGGTTCCTCGAGAACGTGGCCCTCCAGTACCCATCTGATAAGCTGGCCGTTGTTGCATGGGATCACGGGTACGCATGGAGGTACATAAGCGACGACATCACCTCAGGGAGCAGGATAACGATGCCCGCATTCCAGGCGGCAATTGAGGATGCGGGTGTCTACATCGACCTGCTGGCGTTCGATGCCTGCAACATGGCGGCCGTCGAAGTCGCCTATCAAGTGTCGCTGACGTCGCTTGTGGGTATTGTGGTCGGTTCCGAAGAATCCGTGCCGACAACCGGCTTCCCTTATGATCTCATGCTGATGCCTACAGCCCTCGACCCCTCAAGGTCACCGTCGGAGTTCGCGACGGACATGGTGTTCGGGTTCCAGGCGTTCTACGAGCCGCAGACATGGGCATCGACTGTCGCTCTGTCGGCGGTGAACGTCACAGCGATAGGGGACTCGGCTGACACCCTCAGTGCGTGGGTACAGGCGATGCATGCGTGCTTGCCCATGTATGCGACGAATTACAAGCAGGCGCTCGGAGAGGCTTACTACGCATGGGCCACGCACTATCACGTGGATATGGCCGATCTGGGAGATGTACTGCTTGACGATGCTACGATAACTGACGAGACCCTAAGGGCTTCCACCACGGAAATGGTGTCTTCACTGGATGGCGCTACCATCGCCTTCTGGGGCGGGCGAGCGGCTGAGGAGAGCCGAGGTCTTACCCTGTGGTGGGGCTACGGCGGAGACTGGAACTACTATGCCGATGCATATGCCGAGGTGGCGTTCGCAATCGATAGTGGTTGGTGGGCGTTCCTCGAGGACTACAACTAAGTCGGATGCCACCTCCGTTCGGCAGAGACGGTGAGGCCCCTACTCTGTACACCAGGCGTCGCCATGCGTGGACGTATTGAGTACGATACCATGGCCCGGTCATGCGAGGCGGTGCCTTGGACCTGGACCTGTGAATCTTGCCTGGTCCACTCCTGCTCTAATGACAGACTTCTGATACTGCGCATTCTGGATTTCGAACTGACAAGGCTCTTGCGCGGGTTACCATGCGTGCTAAGCAAGGGATGCCGCAAAGACTATGATAGCCTACGCAACTGAACGGAGACGACGTAAGGCCTCGTCTGCGAGAGAACCCCCATGAACAGGAAGACGGCTTTCAGGAAGTTCCCCGAGATCAGGACGAAACGCTTGGTTCTCCGGCAGCCGACAATGAAGGATGCCGAATGGTACTTTGAATACTTCTCGAGGCCAGAACTTGTATGGGGTGGGGGAGAACCCGGCCCGAAGAACATGAGGGTCGCCCGGGAGCAGGTCAGAGAGTACCTGGTTGACTTATACCGAAAGAGGCGAGGCTTCCGTTGGATCATAACACTCAAGGGGAAAGGCCGACCGATAGGTACGCTGGGCTACTACAAGTGGGCCCCTTCCGCGAGCTATCAGGCCGAGATGGGCTACGACCTGGCGAAAGAGCACTGGGGCAACGGCATAATGACCGAGGCGATGAAGGCTGTTATCGACTTCGGCTTCGAGAAGATGGAGCTGAACAGGATCGAGGTCTTCGTCATGCCTCGTAACAAGCGCTCGGTCAGAATGATAGGGCGCCTGGGCTTCAAGAGGGAAGGGCTCATCAGGGAGCGCTACTTCGACGAGTTCGGGAACTTCGCGGACGACATACTCTTCTCAATGCTGAGGCGGGACTGGGAAGGGGAGAAGTGACCGCGGTGCATGCTGCTGCGGGCCAGCTAGGATAGGCCAGCCTTCACGTCTTCCTCTAGTCTCCCCCCTCCGACGGGGTCTCCAGACCACCTTCAGCGTGATTGGCTTGATGCCCGCGCATGCAGGCAGTAGGTGGTTCAGGGCCCGCTCCGCCGTGGGGCGGCGGACCCGGCCCTCAGGGTCGACCTGTTTCCAGCCGGCATCGTCCTTGAACGACCTATGAGTCCGGCCGGTGTGGTCATCCTTCGGGCGGGGAGCCCCCAGACGCCTTCCGCTTCCTCATCAGGAGTATGGCGGCTGCGACGACCACGAACGCCGCGACTATCCCCGCCGTCAGCAGCAGTGATAGTGGATACCCTTCCTCCTCGACGGTTATCGTCACCGTGTCAGTGTCGGTCGCTCCCAGGTCATCCGTCACCGTCAGGGTGACAGTGTACTCGCCAGAGATGTCGAAGGTCCAGTTGGCTGTCTCGCCGTACAGCGTCTTCGTTCCTCCGTCGTAGATGAAAGTCCAGGTGAAGTTCGTCGAATCGGCGGATGAGCCCGATCCATCGAACGTGTACTCGGTGTCTGTGGATATAGCTTCGTCATCGCCGGCGTCCGCAGTCGGAGGGTCGTTGATCGGCGGCTCGAGCACCGTGACGGAGATTGTGTCAGTGTCGGTGTTGCCTGCCCCGTCCCGGACGGTCAGGGTGACCACGAACTCGCCTGCTTCGCTGAAGACGTACTCGACCGTCTCGCCGTAGAGGACCACTTCTGAGACATCCGTGAACTCCCAGGTGTAGTTGACTATACCCACGTTGTCCGTGGAGTTGGATGCGCTGAGCGTGACCGTGTCTCCGGCCGTGGCGCCTGTAGGGGCCTCGCCAGCATCGGCAACAGGGTTCTCATCGTCCACGACGGTGATGGTCATTGTGTCGGTGCCGGTGTTCCCTCCGCCATCGGTCACAGTCAGCGTGACCGTGTGCTCCCCTGGCACATCGAAGGTGTGTACCACCTCAATGCCGGTCATCGTCATTGGCTCCACATCCACGAAATCCCACTCGTAGGACGCTATGCCGACGTTGTCCGACGACTCGCGTCCGTCGATGGTCACCTCGTCCCCGCACGAGACAACCTGGTCCGGTCCGCAGTCCGCCGAGGGCGCATCCGTGTCGACGGTGAAGGTTGCCACAGAACCGTTGTAGTTGCTGACCTCATCCGCAACGAGCATCAGCGCAACATAGTCTCCGCTGAGGGCGGTGTCGGTGGTCGGGAGTGTCAGATCCATGACGGACCTCTCCTCATAGAGATGTTCTCCATAGGTGAGGAAATCCGTCGGAGGGGGGTCTCCTACCCCCATCCAATCCAGGTTGATGGTGTATGTCAATGAGAATGGCAGAAGGATGCCCTCGTGGTCGTCCGCGGGGGCCGACGGGAGGGACGAGGGTTCATGGAGCAGGGTCTCCCCGAATTCGAAGCCAGTGTACTCATCCGTCAGGGCGTCGAACCATGCCCTGCCGACCTCGTCTTCGAGCGTCCCGTTCGAGTAGTATCCCAGGACACCGTAGGATTCAACGCCGTCCATGGACCCGAACGACCATATGTCGATGTACTCAGAACAGGTGCCGTTTGTCAGATAGCCCCCTCTCGAGCTCGCAGCCCATGTGTAGGATCCCTCGAAGACGTCTTCCTCGTAGGTGTAGATGAAGTCTTCACTCCCGGAATCCCATGCAGGCACCGCCGCCGCGCCGGCAACAGGGTGGAAGGTCGAGTAGTGTTCTGTCATTTCTTGGATCCTGCCTATGAAGATGAAGACCATCTCGATGTTGAAATCCTCACACTCCACGCAGACCGTGAGCGGGTTATGGGACGACACGTTCGACACCGGGTCCAGGCTCATGTCCGCGGTCGGCACCGTTGGCTCTGGGTCAAGGACGATGTCGAGTCTGTATTCGGTCAGTCCCGTCGTGTTGAACTCAAGGGTGTAGCTGTAGTAGCCGTAGGCCCCGCACATGAGCGCTGTGGCACCGTCAGGCAGACTCAGTTCATAGTACCCTGTCTCGTTCGTCGTGGCTACCGCCATCACGGGACTGTCGTACGGGACATAATCGAAATCGGTCATGTATGCCACGACCTGGGTACCCCCGATCCCCAGCATCGTCTCCGAGTCGTTCACCCAGCCATGGATGGTGCACGGGGCGACCGTGGCGTACTTCAGGTCGTGGTTTGTCATATCGTAGTAGCCGATGTGAGCCACGCCGGTTGAGTTGACCGCTATGGATGAGTAGCTTCCCACATCTCCCGAACTGTCGATGGTCTGAATGGCCCAAGCGCTGTATGCGTTAGTGGCGTACATCAGATTCAGGTCGATGCGGTCACAGTAGCTGATGTGCACATGATCTTTCGAGTCGACGTAGATGGATGTGATGTCACCGATTCCCGCCTCGCTGTCGACCGTCTCACAGGCCCATGAACCTCCCGAGTCCGTGGCATACTTGAGTGCGCCGTTCGTGTCGTCGTGGTAGCTTATGTGGGCGTGGTCGGACGAATCGATTGCGATGGATGTGAAGTATCCGACGGTCCCTGCGCTGTCGACCGTGTTTGTGGTCCATTGTCCGGTCGCATTGGTGGCGTACTTGAGGGCGGTGTCTGTGTAGTTGCAGTAGCTGATGTGTATGCAGCCATGAGAGTCGACGGCTATGGAGCTGTGGCCTCCGACATTGTCAGCACTGTCGATCGTACTGATGTCCCAGGAGCCGCCTGCGTTCGTGGCGTACCTGAGGTCGTCATCGGAGGGGTCGTAGTAGCTGATGTGGATCTTGTCGTTGAAATCAACCGCCAGGGAGATGAATGTATTGACATCGCCGCTGTCGTCGACTATGTTCGTTGCCCAGGAGCCGCCAGTGTCCGTTGCGTACATCAACACCATGTTGATGAAATCGAAGTAGGCGATGTGGATCTTCCCCCCCGAGTCGATTGCGATCGAGGTGTAACCGGAAGATTCGGTCGTCGAATCGACCGTGTCAGTGGTCCACGCCCCTCCCTCGTTCGTCGCATATCTGAGGTCGGCCGAGGTTCCGTAGATGTAGCTGATGTGCACGTCGTCCTCATCGTCGATGGCTATGGATGTGAACTGCCCCACATCGTTCTCGCTGTCGAGCGTTTCACTCGATATGGCCGTTATGCCTGCTCGGGTGGTTTCGCCTTGAGGTGATAGGGACACAATGCACCCCACTGCCGTCAGGATCAATGCCGCGGTACATGCGAGGACAATCACACGCGCCCACATCGGTGCTCTCTTCGGCTCACGCAATGGACATGCTCTGCGTTGTACGGGATTATTGATTCCCCAGGCCATTTCCTGCCACCGACTGGTAGTAGACGCGAAGCTCTACAAAGCCTTTCCTGTGGAGTCCGATGTCCCCTCCGCGCCCCGCCGCTGATTCTTAGGGGCGGTATATCTCGTGGAAGATAGATGTGCCAGGTGAAGGACATGAGCCCCTTGGAGCCGTGGCGATTCTGAGAACACTGAGCGCAGTTGTCCCGAATGCATTGTTCCCTTCTCATTCTCACGGGCGTCCGATGCAAGATTTCAGTCATCAAGTCGCGTCCGGGCGCATTCTTCGAGTTAGGCTATCCGAGAATAAGACCCACGGCCATCACAATCGCTCCTGCCAGGACGAACATGGCTCGCAGTAACGCACCTGCTTGAGGTTGCTCTGTTCTCATCGAGTTCATCACCATAGTGATGACTGCCTCTGGATACACCGCTCGAAGCATGAGCCACTGTCCTGGGGGGCAGTTGAACACGACCATCCGCTTCGAGGACCCGCTTCCAACAAGGAAGTATGATGTCGTCATCAGGAAGCCAGAGAACGCCAGTATCATCCCGATTCCCGCTAGAACCCTGTTTCCTAGTAGAGTATCGTAGACGCAGACTGTTCCGGCCACTAGACAAATCGCGAACAGAGCAGTAATCAAGGATCCGGTCGTCATCTTGACCAGATTGTACAAGAGTGTCTTCAGTCTCTCGAGTCCGGTCTGCTCGGACAGTCCCCCGTCGCGTGGGTCCCGCATTGGCGCTGCGCATGAGCCGCAGAACTCTCTGCGATCATCGTTCTCTGCCCCACAATTCCAGCACTTCATTGCTGTCCTCATTCCAGTATTGTCGTTACCGGACTAATGAAGGTGCCTACGGCCTTCCGGCATCATCTGCAGTCACTTGCCCAGAGTAAGCTCGAACACAATAGTGTGGTTCGCACCCACATCTGTGCTGACTTCCTGTTTCAGTTCATCATCAAGGTAAATAGCATCTCTCGCCGGATCCGAATAAGAGGGGTCGTAGCGGGTAACCCGCAGGGTTGTGCTGGACTCCGGGCGTGCAATGACCATCACATATGCGACAGCGATGACTGCAATCAGGACAGTCACAACGGTTAACGCAATCACTCTCTTCCTGCGACTGACGCCGGACTAGAGTGGTTCAGACGCCATCGCAATTCCCTCGTTCCAATAATGTGTTCGATGGCTTAAGGGCTTCTCTCCGCCCCTACGGACTTTTCTCAATGCGTCTCCTATTCCTCGACAATGCAATCGACAGCAGCGCCGCTCCGACGACTATCATGCAACTGCCTACTAGAATCATGATTGCGAAAGCCAGAGCAAGGCGACCGGTCGAGACAATTGGGATGTCCTCCAGTCCAAGCTCTTCTGCCGCTTCCTTAACGGCATCGTCCGTTTCCTCAATTGCAGGCACGGTGACATAGTATCCATAAAGACCATTGACAAGAGGCATGATTCCCAGTCCCAAGACCAGCAAACCCACAATGAGACAAACATCCGTGTCCTGTGTACAATCAGCCATGGTTCGCAAGTCTAGGCCTCCAGTCCCTCCATTGTAGAATCGCTCCTCATGACTTAATGACTTTCGCTCCGCCCCCATGGGCTTTTCCGACGAGCTACGTTCGTTCCTTCTTCTTCCGGATGAGAGCCTCCTTCTTCTTCCGGGCAAGAGCCTGCTTCCTTTTCCGGAAAAGAGTCTCCTTCCTCTCCCGGACAAGAGACTCCTTTCTTCTCCGGGCAAGAGCCTGCTTCCTTTTCCGGAAAAGAGTCTCCTTCCTCTCCCGGACAAGAGACTCCTTTCTTCTCCGGGCAAAAGATTCCTTCTTATTCCGGACAAGAACCTTGATTATCCAATAGACAGCGAGGCCGAATACGATTAACAAAAGGACAAGACCGGCCAAAGTACGGAGCTCAATGAAAACTGCCATTCCTCTCTGCTAGGTATCGCCTCTCCACCCCTATGGCCTTTTCTCACTGACAGAACGGGAATTCTGTATTGTGCCTGGCTTCCCTGGCACTCTAGACGAAAAACATGAATCCCTATCCCTGAAGAGGCTTGCGCTCTTAGGATTCTTCCACTGCCGCCATCGGTGCGGAACGTAGGGTAATGAACGGAATAACCAGTTTACGTTCGGGAGTGTTGGGCCAGGTGAAGGACATAAGCCCCTTTGCCGAAGTAGGTTCGTAAGCAATATGCGACGAACCATATCTGGATGTTGTCAGAATGAGGGCGATTTGTAAACGGCTCGGGCTTCTTGTCAAGATGAAGAGAAAGGGGAAGATGTTAGAAGGTTTAGAGCAGCTCCGCCTTTGCCGAGTCCCCTTCGAGGAGGGCGAGCAGCTTGTCCAACCTCTGCTCGGAGATCCTCCCTTGGACGAAGAGGTCGATAACGCGGTTCCTGCGCTCTTCCTGCGACGAAGGCCCTACATCGTCGGGCATGTGCTCGCTGTGGGCTCTAGAGGGCTCAGAAACGATTCTAGGGCCTCCTCCGACGGATACTGTGATTGAATCCCTGTAGGCCTCGGACACTGCCCGGTCGCTCGGATGGATGTATCTCTGCAACATATCCAGGGAGTGGTGCCTCGATTGGGCCTGGATCAGGGGGGCGGAGATGCCCTTCTCGGCCATGTGACTGATTAGGGAGTGCCTGAACAGGTGGGGGTAGACCCTCTTCTTAATGCCGGCTCGAGCCGCGCACTTCTTGACGACGTCCCACACGACGTTCCTGCTCAGCCCCCTTCCTTCGTTGGATAGGAACAGGACGTCATGGCACTCCGGACGTCTCGGCTCGGGGCGTCCATGCCTCATGTACTGAAGGATTGCCTCGAGCGCCGCCGGGTGCAGGTTGATCTTGGACCAGTCCTTCCCCTTTCCGGAGTGAATCCTGATCTTCCTCGAGTCGAAGTCGATATCCGATATGTGAAGACTGATCACTTCGCTCCGGCGGACGCCTCCGTAGTACAGCAGGCACATCATAGCATAGTCTCTTAGCGTGGTGTCGCTGTTGTTGGCCCCTCCGCTCGGCCAGTTGCTCTTAGGCGGCTCTCGAGCGGCCTCGAGGATTCTCTTGACCTCGTCCTCCGTGAGGGGTATTGTGGATCTCACGACGTTCCTCGGAGGCCTCTGTTTGAGCTCCGGCCGATCCAGGACTCTCTCGCAGAAGACGTTGACCGCGGCGAGGATCGTTGCCATGCTGTTCTCGCAGTACCTCGACGCCAAGTGCTCCTTGTACGCCTGGGTGTCCGACCTCTGGAGCTCCGACACAGATTTCCTGGTCCAGCGGAGGAACTTGAAGGATTCCTGGCAGTACTTCGAGATCGTTTGTTCCGCTCTCTTTTCACCCTTCAGGTAGTTCTCGAACCGCTTGACCAGCTCGATATACTCGCGGTCCAGCTCCTGCCTGACGGGGCCCAATTGCCCAATGGGCTGACGTAGCTCAGCCATTCTGTTTCACCGAGGGCAAAGAGGGCGTTCCTGATAGATAAGGCTTTTTGAGGCAGCCAGGCCGAGAATCAATCGTTGGTGAAACAGAATGACTGACGACCTGGCTGCTATCCCAAGCCTGACCGTAATCCTCCAGACGTTGATTAAGGTTAGCCATGCTCCTCCACCTGCAGATCCTTCGCCTTGAGCCGCTTCCTGGAGCTGACCCCGTGGTAGCGCCTGATCGAGTTGTCTTCTTCGAGGCGCCTCAGAGCGGACCTCGTGGTCTCGACGGCCTCGAGCTCGAGCTGGCTCGCGAGCTCCTTGACCGCGTCCCTCGAGATCTGGACGGCGTTCGGCGCCTCGCGGACTACCTTTTCCATGAGCGCCTTCACCGCTCTCAGGGAGATTGGCATCTAGTGGTCCTCCTCTTTCTCCGGACTCTCATTGGCGTTCGGGCGGGATTCTGGTAACTCGGTAACTTCGCAGGTTTCCCCCTCGTATGGCTGGGTGGTTACCTGCTCGCACATAGAGGTGGTAACAGTGGTAACAGAGTTACCAGGGTTACCAGTAGCGCTTTGCGCATCGGTAACGCTATCTGGCCCATCCAGGGTTACCTGGTTACCGCCTCCTCGCCTATCGAAGTAATCAGGGGTTGGGACGAAGGCTGCCCGCATAGCCTTTCCTCCGATCTTCACGTTCTTCACGTGGACTCGGTCGGCGTCCAACACCTCAGAGTAGGGGAGTCCTGCGAGGTCCGCTGCCTGTTTGGCGAGCTCAACATGCGTTGAAATCCTGTTGACGTCGTCCGTCTCGTCATTGAAGAGGTCAAGGAGGGCTTTCGTTATCCAGTGCCCTTCGATTTCTTCCTTCCCGACTCTGATGACGTCGCTCCTGAACAGCTCGTCTTCTCCTGCGATGTTACCGCTGGACATTCCTCTTTCAGTGAATCGTCTTGGGTGGTTGATGCACCAGATAGCGAACCATGAAGAGAATGCTTCAACAGAGCTCCGCTTCAGGTCCGAGGTCGAGCCCTCGACCGGTGCGATGACTTCTCGATAGAACTCCTGAATGGCAGGAGCTCTCCAATCGAGATCACATCTCCGGCACCCCGTCTCGAGAATCTTCAGCCCAAGGTAGACGCACGCCCAGGCCTCAGGTCTCTTTGCGGAACTCCACGAGAGCTGTTGCTCTCTTATGACCTGCTTGTATGTGTCCACCATCTGCAGGAGATCAGCCGTGCTAGGATGCTCTTCTAGGAACCACCGGAGGAGAGAATAACCGATGGGCGCGAGCCGCCCTGAGAGGTCCTCGAGCTCCTGGCTCCGCTTCTTCCGCTGCCTCCTAGCGGCTGAGTCGAACCTCACGATCAGGAAGCGTTTGAGGACTGGCCCCTGCGTAATCGGCATGACGTTCCCCGTCAATAGGAGTACGCTTCGACTGTGATAGGCATGGACGGTGAGATCCTTGGCCCCTCGCTTGTCAGCTAGCCATCTCTCAGCGGAGTCTTTCAGGACCGGCCAATGTCGATTGTCAAGCCTATCCGCCTCTTCAACGGCGATTGGATGACAGCTGCTATCAAGCTGAGCTGCGATTCTGAACGCACTTGTGAATGCGGGCCCACTTGTGGGAGCGATGCCCCAGAGCTTCTGGCTTGCAATGATTGCCACGAGGGATTTGCCGAGGTCCGATTCTGGCGCCCAGTTATACACGTGTGGAAAGAGGACCATCTTGTCCCTCAGTACGGGGGTGAATGGAGCCGCGAGGCCGGCACCGAGCGAAGGAAGGACTTCGTACGGATGCCAGAATCTCAGCACCTCGAGGTAAGGTCGCAGGTCCTGGGGACCTGCGTTCCTCTGCAATAGGGATTCGATTGAATCCCAGACTCGCCGCTGTTCATCCTTAACAGGAATGGGGTTGTCACAGATCTTAAGGTCACCGCCGGTCTCGGAGTACACTCCGAATGTCGCATGGACCTCCTTTGTCTCCCTTGCCATCTCGCGCGATACCGCAGAGAGGACATCCATCGCTCGAGATTGGTAGACTACACTGCCCTCACTCTTCAGGAGTTTATGCAGCTCGTCTACCTTCAGGATCCGAGACCTCCCGTCGAGATCATACTCAAAGAATGTCGCGCCATCTACGACGAGTCGTGAGAGAGGTTTCATTCGAGCACGGATGACGTACCGCCAATCATAGCCTGCGTCCTTCCTTAAGGACCTCGTGAGGAGGTCGATTCCATTGGGCGTCCATCTGACCTTCTCTGTCCCGCTGAGCGCGAACTCCTCTCTAGATGAATTCGTCAATCCCATTTGGTTCGCTCGTCCATGGATAAGGAGCCTGAACTCGCTCTCGTTGGCCCACGCATCTGGGGTCTCGAGGCCAGCTTTGCATAGCTCCGCGTTTTCCTCGCTCAATCTCTTCAGTATGTCGTCCTCTGACATGCCGCTTCGCTTGAGGTCAGGCCAACACTGCCTGATTACGAGGTCGACTTTCCGCAACAAACCCTCGACGTTCACCAGATCTCCTCCTTGATCACGAGCTTGCCGGTTCTCGTGCTCTTCGAGAAGATCACATAGATGCCGTGATGCTTCGCGGATTCGATCCAGGCCTCGATGTCGGCGGGGAACCCCCGGGCAACGACTCCGAAGACTCGGCGGCCCGTGAAGCCGTCGGTTACCTGCCCATTCTTGCTTTCTTCTTGCATCCCATCATCTCCTTGGTCGACTTCTAGATCAGCTCCTGGCGCAGCTCGAGGAGGTACCTTGTCGTGAACAGCCCCGTCGTCATGGTGGACCGGGCCCGGCGGAAACTCATGGGGACTGCGAATCCGGGCTCGATGCTCATGTCGAAGCCTCCCCGCACCTGGGTACGTAGAATATCCCCGTCAGTCCCGGTGATGGCATCGGTTTCTTCGTGTCGACCTCGAGCCAAGCGATTCGACGGGCATCCACGAACCGCGCACCGCCGCGGAGCAGCGCTGCTACAGGGGTCGGTATCGAGGTGACGAACACTCCTGGCCCCCCGACGCTAACCGCCTTTCGAGCAAACGCGGACGACCCTCCGTCTTCTCGTGTGAACGGAGGGTTGCAGTACCAGGGTCGACTCCAGTCGATGCTGAGCGCGTCCCGCTGCTTGGGGTACGGGCATGGGTCGAAGTATACGCCGTGGAGCAGCTCGCGCACCTCGAGCTCGAGGTCGGGAGGCGTCAGCCAGAATCGGCCTCCCCTCACCGTCATGTAGACACCTCCCCGCGTTCCTTGGCGTGGCCCGCCTTGCCGTAGCCATGGAAGTGCCCGGTCCTAATCCATGGCTTCACGGCCTCGCGGTCCTTCAGGAAGCGGCCGCAAACGGGGCAGCGATCCCTATCCATCTCGGTCGCCCTCCACCATGATGACATGCCGCTTGTAGATCTGGACAGTGCCGCCTCCGTCCTTCCTCAGTACGAAGGCGTCGCCGAGATCTCCGGCGGGTGTCCCGCGGATCGTTCGAACTTCGTTGCCATGAAGGTATGTGACGGTGATCTCCATAGAGGTCCTCTCCTTGCTTCTCCCGAGGTTCATGGCGCATCACTTGTCCTCGAGGCGTCCTGCTTCTTCTTCCTCATCTGGGCCTTGATGCGCCTGGTCTCGATGAACGCCCGCACAATCTTGTTCATGTAGATGACGAGGATGACCAGGACGACGACGGGGAGTATCCCGAGGACCAGGAGCTCGAAGATGTCCGCTGCAGTGTAGAGGAAATCGTATTCCCAACTCACGGTCATCCCCTCCCCATCATGGTCCTACCTGCGGACACTACGCTCCCGAGTTGCGCGGCCGCCTCACGGTAGTCGCCCTGGGCCATGGCGAGGAACGCCCCGAGGATCTTGATCTCGAAGTACACTGGAACGACGAAGATGAAGATGGCCACGAGGATGATCAGCAACCCGAGGATGATTGAGCCGTAGTACACGATCTGCTCCACGAGCCAGGTCAGCGCTTCCCATATCCATGCGCCGATCTTCCAGAGCCAATTACCTAACCATTCGAGCCCATCTATGATCATTTGGATGAGGCCGTCTAGGATGTGGTTGTTGTAGAGGATGAGGGCGATGCCTGCGACTATCAGAAGCACTCCGAACCCAGCACCGACGCCGGTACATATCAGGATGACCCCAGCAACTATGAGTATGGCGCCGAGGACATCGACCCAGTGCTTGTCCCACCAGTTCCCGATGCCATCCCAGAACCCGCCGAGGTCCTCGCCCGGATTGATGACCGCAGTCTCATTGAGGGACACGTTCTGGATGGATATCGTGCACCACATGCCGAAGCTCAGCTTGTCCGTGTAGTAGTAGGCTCCATCGGGGCTCTGAGAAGAGTGCATGAGGTTGTTAGATGAGGCTGGCCAAGTAGGATCGTAGACCGTCATGACCTGGATCCGGGTCGCATTCAGGATCTGCAGCCAGCAGCAGAACTTCACGTAGTTAGAACCGCCGATGCTGGTGGCGACATATGTCTTGTTGATCGGGTTGGAAGCCAGGATGTAACCGCTGTTCGACACCTTGTTGTTCCACCAGGTGTCGTCGAGAGCAGTCATCCAACCCTCCTCCTGGGCGACGCCAAGGCGCCAGGTCAGATTCGAGGTCGCATTGGCGCGGTACTCGAGCATGAAGTTGAGTGCCCCGGAGACGTTCTCCCCTGGAATCTTCAAGTAGGTGTCCCATTCGAGGATGTCCCCATCGTCGTACCAGGCATTGTACTCATAAGCCCGCCCTCCCAGGCCCGTCTGGAACACGAAGGAATACCCGAGATCTGCAGACACCGGCCAGTTCCGAGCAATGACCTGGTCAGGCGCCGGGTAGTATAGATATGAGATCTCTGAGTCCGTCACGTTGTCCGAGCACAAATCGCTGGGGCACAGGTAGACGTCGAACGGATCTCCCTCGCCGTAGTATATCTGGGTCAGGAGTACGTAGTAGAAGTCAGGGAGCAACGGGGCGGTAACCTTCGCATAGATGCGATTTCCTGAGAGATATGAGTCATTTGCCGGGTTTATCGACAGGCCCAATGGATCGTACCCTGGGATCCTGAGTGTCGGGTTGAGATGTGCCACGTTCCAGATGGCATAGAGGAGGGTGCCAGGTGTTATCTTGTAGCAGTTCGTGTGATCAAGGGTGTCGGGGTAGTACGGGTTCAAGTCCCAGCGTGAGGTCCACGCGTCCGTCCAGTAATCATAGATGGTGTCGCGCGTGATGGAATAGTCCGGTGTGTCGAGCTTGTAGATGGCGAAGTTGACCTGGTTCGGCAGGTTCCCTTCATCGATATGGACCGGCAGCCGGACGGTGAATGTCGACGCCCCGGACATGACGTACTCGCGCTGGAGCTTGACCACCGATGCCAAGGCCATCTGCGCATCGTCTCCCGAAGCCATCTCGTTCAGCCTGATCAAGCTCTCGGAAATCGTCCCGCCGACGAAAATCCCCTCGGGCCGCGGATCCCAAGTGTCTATGTTGTACTCGATCGTCTCGTTCGCTACGTTCACGATCTCGTCGTTGTTGTCCGAACCTGGTTCTATGCTGGCTATCTGGGTTACTTCTTCCGTCGTCCTAGCTACGACGACCTGTGGCAGCATGATCACGGTCAACGCAAATAGAGCTCCGACAATCGCTCCGAGACGAAGGGGTCTTCTCGTGTACATCACGCCCCAGGATTCATCTCTCTGTCGATGGCTACTGCTGCGGCGGGTCCCGTTGACTTCCGGGTGAGGTACTCTGACAGAGCCAGTCTCATGACCGCGGCTCTCGAGAGCCCCGTAATCTCAGTCGTCTTCTCAAGCTCCGTTGCCAATCTTCCATTGACCTGGACATGCACATGCATCTTGACACTCTCCGTATCGGAAGGTATTAAGTTGGGGGGAGTAGATACTGGTTCCCACCAAGCACTGGGTACAGCCAGTAGGAAGGGGAGGGCGTTCCCCCATGTTTCCACCAAGGTGCATCCATGGTTTACAGAAGAGGGTCCGTCGAAGGGAACATCCGGCTAATCGTGAGTCATCTCGAGATCAAGAACAATGAGGCCAGAACCTACACCGAGCTTGCAGGATGGGTGAAGGAGAGTGGCGTAATGACCGAGCGCCAGTTGCAGAGGGCGCTTACGAAGGCTGTGGGAAATGGGACCGTGATTCATCCCGGCCCACGTGAGTTCTACTTCCTGCCAGGCAACGTATCATATGCCCGCCGACGCCAGGTCTATGGATCCTTGGGCAGCGATGAGAAGCTGGTCCTTATCAACGAGGCTTTCCACGAAATCTTCACGCTGCGCCTGACCGAGAACCGAGATGGGAAGCACAAACTGGCATGTCGGATTGCAGACAGGATTGAGCCCCTTCTCAGAGCCATGCGAGAAGCCGATGCGAACTTCCCGTACAGTCCGGGGCTGCACGAGTGCCTTCGAGCGTATCCTCACGGCAATGACCATTACAGCTCAAGCCAGCTAGACGAGCACATGTGGGTCTCGTACTGTGCCTCGGTCCTCGAGTATTGTAACCGTGGGCCTCGTCAATGTGTTACTGGGCGCTCGAGATGATTGAAAAAAGAGAGAGAAGGCCTATTGCCTCCGCTTCTCATATAGTATCATGACAGACCTTCGGTCTATTATGAGCAAAAAGACAGAGGCGGCGAAGCCCCGCTGCCCCTTTGCCCCGAGTCAGCAGGACGCGGCCGAGCCCGGATCCGGAGCTGCCCGAAGAGTAATCAGCTAGAACATCCCTTCATGTCCGGGGGCCGAGACCTGGGCAGGAAGTCGAATGACGGGATCGTCAAGCTCGTGGCGCTCCCGCCGGCGCCGGCCGCGGTCTGTCACGGCTGTGGGAGGAGGTTGTCATGAAGAGCGCAAAGAAACCGAAGGGAACGAAGGAGAGATTCAACGGGAAGTACCGGCTAGCCAGTACGATGGAACAACCGTTGGCCTATTTCTTCGTCCTATTAATCGAAGGGTATGTACTTCTTGTCGTGACTGCTGTGACTTTCGTTGCGTTAGGCGCGGAGCGGCCCTATAGTGGGGCGGTATTCACTGCCGCATTCATCATCTTCATTCAAACGATTGAACTGCGAGCGGTTCGGAAGACCCCTCGATACATACTGTACCTTCTGAGACGCGCAACCACGCCCCCATCGGATGAGAGTTCTGATTTCTCTTATAACATCCTCCTATTGAAGGGGTCCTTGCGGGGAATTGTGAGTCTGGGGAATGACCATTCTGGCAATCACTTCCGGAATCTCCTGTCGATGACCTTAGTGAAACGCGACTCGAGCATACCGCTCTCGTTGACGACAGACCAGGTGACAACCGCAATTGAACTCAGCATTGTTGATGAGGCATCCAAGATGCCCATTGGGAGGATTCAAGAACCCTTTGTCGGTTTCTCATCGGCAGTCCGCAGTGCTCTCGACCCAGAGGCTTTCACAGTCTCCGACCTCTGTCACTTTACAGCGAACTGCTACCTCTCCACGAGCCCGACCGTGAAGGAGTGCGCAAGGGCTGTTCATGAGAGCGCGAGGCTGTCAACAACAGAGTTGGCTCGATTGAAAATCTGGGCTCAGCTCGTCGGCGCCATTGCGGCCATCGTGAGTGGGGCGGACACTATGGCGTCCTGGATACCTCTCTGATTGTAGAAGGAGATTACAGAGCCCGAGTACTCAAGGACTAGCAGTATTTCTGCCGCATCTGGGCATTTTTATCCTTTTTCTCATGGCCTCGCGCTGATCAGCGGATGTCCGAGATCCCGGAGCTCCCCTGGTTGCCTACCCATGCAACATATTGAAAAGGAGCGCCACTCCGAGCATGCCACTGAGTAGCACTAATTTTATATCTTGCGCAACTCCCGCCAATGCTCCAGATTCCACTTCAGCTTCTGGGCGGAATCGCCTCAGACTTCAGGTCCCAAGTAGGCCCCTTCACATGCTGTATGCCAAACCGCAAAGTGCATGCCCCTCCTTCAGGACAGGTCATCCCTCGACCTTGGGCGCATCCGCTTCCCTTGACGTACTGTTCACACTTGAACTCCGCTCTGTATCCGGGCATCCATTCTCCTCCGTCACCGAGATCTCGCTTAGGCTATTCAAGTCTTCCCAATCGACTGCGGAGATAGCGTCACGGAAAAGAGAGAGATTGGCCTTTGTGCCCCCTCATTAGTATATATTGCGTTCTAGATAGAGTCAGACTTCGGACGAAGGACAGGGGGCGCAGCGCCGCTTCCTCCGCACTTCAACAGCGCTCGCCATCGCTCCGTTGCCCACCGCCCAGGAGGAGTGAACATGAGCGCGCAAGTTCACAGGAGAGGTTCACCAGGTTCACCTGTCCTAGATGCCCCTCGCAAAATGGGAGTTTTTGCGAAGATTACCCTGGTGTGCCTGGAGGATCCGGGCGTTCGGGGGCCCCTGCAGAGGCGTCCGCCGGCTAAAGCGAAAGCGGGGAAGGGTCCGGGGGCCTCGAGGAGTTCGCAGAAAAAGAGTGGGCGGCCGGTGATCTCAGCACCGGTGCGCCCGGGCATGGCAGTTAGGGAGCACCTTGACGTCTCTGAGTGATAGCCTCCATGACCGTGACGATCTGATCCGTCGCGACGGAGAACCCGTGCGCCATGCCTCGAGCGTATCCGAGGAAGTACGGATCCGCGGTCTCGAACTGCGACATGGTGCTCTCGAGCTCGCCATGCCGTTGCGTCATCACATGGTGGAGAGCTGCGAGCGCGTTGATATCCGCCTCGATTCCCTCTGCCTCCTCCCCCCTATCCTCTTCCATTCCGCTCTGGGCCACTTGATCCCTCCGCTCATAGAATCGCGGTCAGGGATACATGGGGTTTTGGGAAGGACCTTTCGGGTAGGACCTTGGGTAGGACTCGGTTTACGGCTCGGCAAGACTGTGCCAGCATCTCATGCGCCCCGGGTTCCGTCGAGCCGGGGGGTGACGCGCAGTGCCAGGTGAAGGACATAAGCCCCTTTCTGTTCCCGTCTTGCGACGGTGATGGCATCCGACTAATGCGCTCTACCCGCCGTCGATGAGAGATCGTTCGGCCGTTTGAGCTTGCTCCGGTGGGGTGTCGCCGTTTCACCATATCCTCGGGAGACTTCATCCCCAGGGGAATCATCACGTTATCCCGAGGCTGTGCCGTTTCTGTGCCCTTGCCAGGACTCTCGCCCTGCCGCTCTGGCGGCCCACCTTCTCTTGGAGAGGGGACTTTCCTCAGCCAGCCCGCATTGAAACGAGCCTACCGTCAGCCATCCGCCTTCTCCTGGCAAACGTAACCAGGATGCTCCTGATACAAAAGGGTTGCGTACCATTTCGCGCGGCACGTCTGTAGGATCCTGTCGTTGCCATTCTGACATGTCCAGTCAACTTTCATATAGCGACCTCGCGTTTTTGTTGTCTATGTCGGAGTGTAGGACGACGGGGGAGCCTAGGTCGAGGTTTCTCTATTATGGCCTCGCCCTGCTCCAGGCTCTGGTCCTTGCAGGCTACTTCCTGCCTTGGTATCAGGACACTGATGGCATGTTGATGAAGGTCTACTCCGACCTGACTCACATATCCTCGGAGATGGCGAAGGAACTCGGAGTCCTACTCATCGCGTGCTTCGTCGTTATGGCAGTCTCTCTCGCGCTCACCTCGTATGTCGTCGTGTCGAATCGTCGAAGGACTCAAGTGCTTCGCGTGTCGTCCTTATTGACAAGCCTTGCTCTCGCGGGCCCTCTGATCTACCTTCAGTCGCTGCTGCAGTTCCGCCCGGAATGGTTCGACCTATCTGACAGGCTTGGTCACATGGGGCTCGGGTGGTTCCTCGTTCTGCTGCTTTGTGTGGGAGCAACACTTCTCGCGTTGTACATGTTCAAGCAGACTTTCGGGGCCCCCGAGCAAGCGTCGATTCCGGCGCAGCGGTTGACTGGAGGCTCCAATAGGGCCTCCTACCACGTGATTCTGATGGTGTTGTTCGCCTCGGGGATAGTCATTGCGGTCGTTGGATACTTCCAGACTTGGAGTTCGGGGACCTTTTTCACCATATTTGGCACTACCACCTTGTCCAAGAGCGGTGTTGACGAGGCACCGTTGATGTGCCTGGTGCTCTCTGCGACGGTCTTGGCACTCGCCTTGTTTCTACTTGACCAGCTGACTAGATGTGGGAGCGGCCAAGTCTTCTTATTGGCTGCCCAGAGCGTGCTCGTCGTGGGACTCACCCTCACTGTCTTCTGGGGTGTGATCCTCGGTGATTATGAACTTACCTATAGAGGCCTCTTCGGAAGAGCGACACTCCAGCCAGGATGGTACATGTGTTTGTCTGGTCAGGTCCTCGCCCTCATTTGCTTAGTGCTCGTCGAAAGGGTACAGCCTCCACGAAGCCCGTAGCGCAATACTCAGATGAAGTGGCTGTTCGAGAATGCCGTGCTTATTGACACTCGGCCCGTCTCCAGGTCGAACGTGGCCGAACGGCCTCGCGTGCCAAGTATGTCCTCGGCGGCTAGCCTGACCCCTAGCTGCCTCAGGGCTTTCTTCGCCTCGTCGCAGTTCTCCTTCCCGATGTCGCTCACCGAGATGCTCAGATTGGGGAACATCTGGGCACCGCCCACGAGCTTCGCCCTGAGATGCTCCTTTCTCGCGCCCTTGACGAGCACCTCGGTCAGGAGCTTCCCGACGGCCGTGTTGGCGTACTTGGTGGGGACCTTCGCGCCCTGGGGCGCCCTCGGCAGGAGTACGTGGACCACACCTCCGACCTTCGTCGTCGGGTCGTACAGGAACACGGCCACACACGAACCGAGCCCCATGCAGCATATCTGCTCTGGGGCCTTGGTGACGGCCATCTGCGCGATCCCCACAAGTTCGGGCTCCTTCATCTCCCGTCTCCCATCTTCTCCAGTATCACATCGAGCATCTGCTCCTCGGGGAGGAGCAGGAAGTACCCGTCGAATTCCTTCTCGAAGCTCTTGAACACCGTGTGGACGGCGATGACCTTGTCGACCTTCACGCCCACGTGCGCGAGCGGGAGGTCCAGGACCGCACCGAGGAGGTCGACGGTGGCGTCCGGAGGCGCGGGTATGAGGTCGCTGTCGATCATCCTCGATACGGCGACCAGGTACCAGCAGAGGCATATGTTGCCTATCTCGCGCAGTGCAGAGACCTGTATCTCCGTGAGCTTGGACAGGTCCGGCTTCTCCTTCGTCAGGTGGTGGATGAGGCTCGTCGCCGAGTCGCCTGACAGTATGACTAGGACGCCACCCCTGAGGTCCCCGCACAGCTGCGTGTACACGCCCGCGACGATCTGCTCGGCCCCTCCGAGCCAGCCCGCGACCTTGGACAACGGGAGGAGGTTGCAGGACGTGACCTCGTTGACGATCTCTATGTCGAGAAGTGCTCCGAGGGCCGTGGCCGCGTTCCCGGCGCCTACGTTGGCGAACTCGCCGACAATGTCCAACACCTTGCTCTCGTCCTTCGGCCTCATGTCTTCAATCTCCCAATATCGAATCCACATCCAGGATCTGCGCGATCTTCCCGCTCCCCAGGATGGTGCCGCCTGAGAGGCCCCTGACCTTCCTCAGGCGCCTGTCGAACGATTTGACGACGATCTGCTGGTGCCCCACCAACTCGTCCACCGCCAGTGCGGCCCTGCGCTCCCTGCTCTGGACAATGAGTGTGTTGATGCCCTGGTCATCTCCGGTCAGGTCCACTCCGAAGAACCCTCGCATCCTCAGCAGTGGCAGGACCTCACCCCTGAGCTGGACGACCTCCCTGCTCCTGATGAGCCTGACGTCTCCGACCTCGAACTTGTGCGACTCTACGACCACGCTCATCGGGACCGCGTACATCTGCCCTGCGACCGAGGTCATCATGGCGTCGATGATGGCGAGCGTGAACGGGAGCCAGAGCGAGATGGTCGAGCCCGACCCCTTGGAAGTGGTGATCATGACCGAGCCTCCCAGGTCCTCGACGCCCTTCTTGACCACGTCGAGGCCGACGCCTCTCCCCGAGGTCTCGGTGACTTCCGTCTTCGTCGAGAACCCCGCCTTGAAGAGTAGGTCCAGGAGCTCTCTGCCCGTTGCTGAGTCCGCCTTCTCCTTCGACATCTGCCCCTTGGATACTGCCGTACGCCTCACAGTCTCGAAGTCTATGCCGCGGCCGTCATCCGTGACCTCTATGAGGACGTGGTCCTGCTGCTTCGAGGCGACTATCCTGATAAGCCCCTTCGGGTTCTTCCCGGCCTTCTGGCGCTCTTCCGGTGTCTCGATCCCGTGGTCGATGGAGTTCCTTATGATGTGCATTATGGGGTCGGCTATCCTGTCGACGACGGTACGGTCCAGTTCTATACCGCCGCCTTCGACGACGAATTCGACCTCCTTGCCCTCGCCCTTCGATATATCCCTGACCATCCTGGGGAACCTGCTCATGACGACGTCCAGGGGGATCATCCTGATGCTGAGGACCTTGGACTGTATCTCGGATGTGAGGTTGTCTATGAGGGAGGATATCTCCTGCAGTTCGTAGTCGTCTGCGGTCCCGGCCTTGTCCGTCAGCCTGCTCCTGCCGATCACCAGCTCGCCCACGTCGTCCAGGAGGTCATCGAGCTTATCCATACCCACCTTGACGGTCTGGACCAGCGGTGCGTCAGATTGCGCCGCTTTCCTCTCCTGCTTCGAGAACCTGGCCCATGAATCCCGTGGCTGTGCCTCATGACCCCATCTGAGATCCTCGACGTCGGTCATGACCCCGATTCTCGAGATCGACTCCTCGAACCCCTTGTGAGGGTCCAGACGTACGACTAGTTCCTCGAACGGCCTCTCGCTCTCGATCTCGTCCTCTGTCGGGGACGTCTCGAACACATCGGCGCTTTTCTCTAGCTCCTTGATGATCACGAGCGCCCTGGCCGCGGGCAAGCTACATCTGCGGGCGAGTCGAACCACAACTGTAATCCTCTGCTCGTCCTTGGACTCCTTCTCGGGCTCGGGTCTCTCGGCCTTCTTTCTCTTCTTGGTGGTCGGTGGCTTGGTGATGAGCGCGTGCAATCGGTCGACGAGCCCCGGTATCTCTTTCACCTCGAGCGTCTGCTCGACCTGGCCGACCATCGACTCCAGTCCGTCCAGGCCCTCGAATATGCCTTCGGACACCTCTGGTATGGCACTGAGCTTGCCGTCCCTGATTGCCCCGAGGACGTCCTCCAGCGCGTGCGCGGTGTCCGTGACCGATGCCAGGTTCATCATGCTGGCCATGCCCTTGATCGTGTGGCATGCCCTGAACATCTGGTCTATCAGCTCCTTGTCCTCAGGCCTTCTCTCCAGTTGGACCATTGAGTCGTTCAGGGTGCGAAGGTACTCCCTCGCCTCCGTCACGAAGAGCTTCGAGTACTTGTTGAGGTCGAACTCCTTGGCCATTGTTCATCCCTCGATGAATTGTATGATCTTCTCGGGTATCTTCTCCAAGGGCACCACCTCGTCAGCGGCCTTCTCGTCTATGACCGCCTTCGCCATGCCGAATATGACCGAGGTCTTCTCGTCCTGGACGATGACCCGTCCGCCGGCCTCTCTGATGGCCTTCGCCCCCTGGGCGCCATCCGAGCCCATGCCTGTCATGACCACGCCCATCAGCCTGTCCCCGTAGCACTTGGCCGCACTCTCGAACAGGACGTTCGCGGACGGTTTGACGAACTGGACCGGGCTGCCCTCGTCCAGCCTCGCGACGACTCCCTTTCTATTCTTCATCTCGACCTTAAGGTGGAAACCCCCGGGGGCAAGATAGGCAGTGCCGGGCTCTATCGCAATCCCGTCGGTTGCCAGGACGACCCTCGGGCCTTTGGCGGCGTCCAGGCGCTTGGCGAAGGACGATGAGAACTCGGCGGGTATGTGCTGGACTATCATGATGGGCGCGCGGATATTCATCGGTAGCGCTGCGAAGACCGCTTCCAACGAGCGGGGTCCGCCAGTTGACGCGGCGATGACTATTGCTCTGGTCTCGGCGGAATGAGCGGGCGGGGCCGCTTCCTGAAGGTGTTTGACGTGTATCGGCCCTCGCATCCTCTTGAGAACGTCTATCTGGGCCAGTGAAGCGTTCCTGACGAGGTCGGCTATTGCCTTCTTGAACCGGACGATATCGATGGAGACCGGTCCGCTCGGTTTGGGGATGAAGTCGACCGCGCCCATCTCAAGCGCATGCAAGGGGAGCTGTACGTCGACCTTGTTCATCGCGCTCAACATGACTACGCGGGTCGGGCATTCCTTCATTATCCTCTGCAGGGTCGCGAGCCCGTCCATCTTAGGCATCTGGATGTCTAGGAGGACCACATCCGGCTTGAGTAACTTGACCTTGGTGATTGCTTCGAGACCGTCCTTGGCGGTGCCAACAACGGACATGCCCTCCTCTGACTGGAGCATGTCCCTGAGGACGACGCGCATGTACGCGCTATCGTCCACGACCAGCACCCGGACCGCGTCTGACATGGGTCACCTCTCAGCGACCCATCTGAAGGACCGCGTTGACCGACTCGAGGACGTCGTCCGAAGTGAAAGGTTTCATTATGAAGTCCATGGCGCCCGCTTCGAGGGCCCGCATGACCGTCTTCTGATGCCCCAGAGCGGAGACCATGATGATCTTGACCTTCTCGTCCGCACCTTTGAGCCTCTTCACGGTCTCGATTCCGTCCGTGTCGGGCATCACGATGTCCATCGTGATGACGTCCGCACCGAACTTCTTGAACAGCTGGAGCGCTTCCTCGGCGTTCTTGGCCTCTCGGACCTTGTGGCCGCCGCCCTCGAGTATGTTCTTCAAGACCCTTCTCATGAACTCCGAGTCATCCACTACAAGCACGGTCGCCATACAGTTCATCCTCCAGCTTTGCCGCTGTCATCCGTTGACAACTCCAGTATCTTGACGGGGTCAATCACCGTGATGAGCCGCTCGCCCATCTTGGCGATCCCCTTCACATATTCCGCTTCGAGCCCCTGCGCCACATATGTGGGCGCCGACTCGATGTCACCCTTGTTCACTCTGACGACCTCGGTGACCTCGTCCACGAGGAAACCTACTGGGGCGTCAGGCGCCTCCACCACGACGATCTTGGAGAGGTCGTCGCACGCCTTCGCCTCGATGCTGAGGCGTTTCCTGAGGTCGACGACGGTCACGAGCTTTCCTCTCAGGTTCATGACGCCTTCGATGTACGAAGGGCTCCTGTGCACCTTCGCCACCTGCTCCATGTCCCTTATCTCTTTCACAGCCGTTATGTCGAAGGCGTACTCCTCCTTACCGAGCCTGAACACGACATATTGCTCTGTGACATCCGCAGCCATCAGTCTTCCCTCTCGTCCGGGGTATCGTTCTGGCCTTCCCTGATTCGGGCCTTCAGCGCGTCGGGCATCGACATGGTAGACAGGGTCCTTGTGAGCTTGTTCAGCGTGCCAGCAAGGTCTGCGAGGTCCTGGGCGGACGCCGTCAGTTCCTCCATGCCCGCAGCGACCTCCTCGGAGGATGCGGACACCTCCTCGGCGGAGGACGAGGTTTCGTTCGCGATGCTAGCCACCTCGTCGAGGCTCCTGGCGAGGCTCTCAGTTAGCGCCTTCTGCTCCTGTGTGGAGGCACTTATCTCCTGGACCATGGCAGCCGTCTCTTGGACGGTGGCGGCGATGTCCTCGAGGGACTTGAGTGACTCTGCGATGGTCTTGGTGCCCTCGGCGACGCTTGTCCGGGTCTGATCCATCTTGTGAGTGCTGTCCACAATGTCCTTCTCTACAGATTCTATGAGCGATTGGATCTGCCCAGCGGCTTTTCTAGACCCCTCCGCCAGCTTCCTGACTTCGTCCGCGACCACGGCGAACCCGCGACCGTGTTCTCCGGCCCTCGCCGCTTCGATGGCCGCGTTGAGCGAGAGGAGGTTGGTCTGCTGGGCGATGTTGCTTATGATCATCACGATCTGTGATATCTCCTTCGACTTCTTGGTGAGTTCGTTCATCGCCTCTGCCGTCTGCTCGACGCTGCTGAGCAGGCTCTTGATACGCTGGAGCGCATCCTCGGCCGACCTGCTGCCCCTCTGCGCGACATCGCTCGCATCCTCGGACGCTCTCGCCGCGTTCTGGGAGCTCTGGACGACGTCGTAGATCGCCTTGGTCTGCTCTCCGAGCATCCGCACCATCTCGTCGACCTTCGCTGCCTGTATCTGGGCGCCTTTCGAGGTCTGCGTCATGGATGATGAGACCTGTTGTGTAGCGTCTGTCATGTGCTTCGCCGTCTCGGCGAGCATCGAGGATGACTCCCTGAGGGATTTGGACGTGATCTGTATCTGTTCCGTCAGCTTGATCAGCGCAGATCTCATTCTCTTGAAGCTGTTGACCAGCTTCGCGAGGTCGCCCTTTGCCTCGACATCTATGTCCTTTGAGTAGTCCCCGTCCGCAATGGCCTGTGCGCTCTCCGTGAGCTTCTGGAGGGGTTTTGATGTGTCATCGATGAGCATGTTCATGGAACGGACAAGGTCGCCTATCTCGTCCTTGCTCGCCTTGATTTCGAGGCGTGTCGTGAAGTTGCCTTCGGATATCTTGCTGGCCGCTTTGGAGACGAGAACAATCGGGCCGGTGACGAGCACCGAGATAAGGAACGCGCCTATGGATATGGCCACCGCGGCTGCGGATCCCCCTACCACCGTCCAGAAGAAGCTCTTCTGGATAGTGTCCTCCGCAACGGTGTCCATGAGGGCTGCACCCTCGGTGCAGATGCCAATGAGGTTGTCCATGCCGATACTAATCGTGCCCATCCGCTCGGTCGCATTTACCATGGCCTCCTCGGCTGAGGCGAGGTCGCCCAGAGCCAGCAGTCTAACGATCTCATCGACGTCGTCAGTGTATAACGCCCACTCTGACTCTATGGTGGCGAACACTTCGGCCTGGTCTTCGAGGAGGTCGGCACGTCCTTGGCTGGTAATGATCTCCTCCATGTTGGGAAGTACCTCGTACGAATAGCTGTTCTCGAAGTCGCTGAGGAATTGGGAGAACAGTAGTAGCTGGGCAGCATGCTCATTGTAGTAGACGCCTGCAGTCGGTATCCCGTAATTCATGTAGTACAGCAGGAAGTAGCTCTCGGTTCCGGCAAGGGATCTGGAGCCCGCTGCAATCTTCGAGACCACTTCCAGGTTCTCCGAATACAGTATCTCGACATCGCCCTTGATGTCGTTGAGGCCCTCAAGCGATATCATGCTGACGGCCGCGATGGGCACGAGGACCAGAGCTAGTATGGCAGCCACGAGTTTGACGGTAAGAGACAGCCTCAACAAACCACCTGCACGAAGTACAAGCGAGGGCGTGCCCGCTCTGGAGCCTCTGCTGGACGGGTGCGCTTTCGCATGGAGGTCAAAATCGGGTTGGTCCATATAATAACATGTCGTCCCTGCTCTCAAGTCTGATGATGGCGTTGATGCTTCCCCAGCGTTCATGCAAGATACTATCTAACCAGACGCACATGGAACTCACCTGATGGAACAGTCAGAGGCGAAGCTGCTAGAATCCATCAGGTTACACCTGATGAAGTCCAGGGGACTAGATGTCAGTGGCTATTCCAGTACATTCGTGCTGAGGAGCGTCCGGAAACGCCTGGGCCGGTCGGGCGCGAAGGACCTTCCGGACTATGTGCGACTCCTGCTGTCGAGTGAGGAGGAGACGACAGACTTCGTAAGCGCACTATCCATCAATGTCACCGACTTCTTCAGAGACGAGGGCGCATTCGAGGCATTGTCAGGCAAAGTGATCAGGCCAGTAATCCGGTCGAAGGTCGGGGCTGGCGGCATCGTGAGGATATGGAGCGCTGGATGTGCGACGGGCCAGGAACTGTACACTATCGCCATATGTCTGGACCAGGAGTTGAGACGTGCTGGCAGCAACGAGAATATCATCGGGACGGTCACGGGCGGGGACCTGTCCAAGACTGCTCTAGCATTCGCCCGGAAGGGCGTGTATTCGAAAGAACAGGTGAAGAATGTCCCCTTGCACATCCTGACGGAGTACTTCGTTGAGAAGGATGGTATGTACGAGGTGGCCGAGGTGCTCAGGCGCAGGGTGAGGTTCGTCAATGAGAACCTCCTGGATGAACCGAGATCCCGATTCTTCGATGTAGTCGTCTGCAGGAACGTGTTAATCTACTTCTCCCGTCCGATGCATGACCAGGTGGTCATGAACCTCCATAGATCTCTCAGGCCGAACGGATACCTGATGCTCGGGAGGACCGAATCTCTGGTCGGCACGCCGAGGTTTCACTACGAGCTGCTCGATGCCGAGAACAGGATATTCAAGAGGAAGGAATGAGGTCGCGCCCCGTGAGGTCAGCAACGGGCGCACACGTTCTCGTCAGACAGTGCCGCGACAATCTCGTTCTGTATCTCGTCGAGGTCGGTGTCTGACAGGTTTGACAAATCAGCTAGACTGGGCACCTCGATGTCCGTCATGAACTCCTCGATGGTCTTGTAGTTCTCAGCCATCCGGAGACTGAGTTCGCGTTGCATCTTCTCCATGTCGTCGGCTGACAGTCTGGAAGAGAATACATCTGCGAGAGTCACCCCTCCTGATTCTGCCTGGCTCACAAGTTCTTCGATATCGTACGCTGCCATCTCGCCCATCCCTTCGTATGACAATCGTCAGACGATGTATTGTCCGGGAGGGTATTTATTGGTTGCCCCAAGAGGGCTCAACCGACTGGGTCGAGCCAAGATGCGTACTTCGGGACCCTCCCCTTCACGGCGTCGAGGTAGGTCTTCTGTATCGCGAGTGTGGCAGGGCCTGGGACGCCGTCCCCTACCTGCCGTCGGTCCACTTCTCTTATAGGTGTGACCTCCGCTGCTGTTCCAGTGAAGAACAGCTCGTCCGCGAGGAACAGCTCTCCCCTGGAGAAGTTGCGCTCCACGACCTCATACCCAAGGTCCTTTGCGACCGTCATCACGGATTCCCTCGTTATGCCAGGAAGAATCCCCGCGTTCGCAGGCGGGGTCATGAGCTTTCCGTCCTTCATCATGAATATGTTCTCGCCCGAGCCTTCGGCGACCATGTGCTGGTCGTTGAGCATGATGGTCTCGTCGAACCCGTTCATCTTAGCCTCCATGATGGCCAGCGCGCTGTTGAGGTAGTCCCCGCATATCTTGGCGGTCGCAGGGGCCGAGCCGACCGGAATCCTGTGCCAGGAGCCGGTGTGGACCCTGATCCCCTTCCTCATACCCTCCTCGCCCAGGTATGCGCCGAACGGGAATGCCACTATGAACGTTTCGACTGGATATCCCATGGGGTTGACACCGATGCCAGATACCCCGAAGAACACTATGGGGCGTATGTAACACGAGCTGAGCTTGTTCGCCCTGATGGTCTCTTTCGTGGCCTCGCACAGCTGCTCGACCGTGTAGGGTATCTTCATCTGGATGGCCTTCGCGGACGAGTGTAGTCTGACCATGTGCTCCCTGAGCCTGAACACGGCAGGCCCCTTGTCCGTGCTGTAGCACCTGATCCCCTCGAATGCGCCTGTCCCGTAGTGCAGTCCGTGCGTGAGCACATGGACCGTCGCGTCCTTCCAAGGTATCAGCTGTCCGTTCTTCCATATCTTCTCGCTCGGCTCTATCGCCATGTCAACCAACCTCCTGTGACCCGGTCATCCTCTCACGACCGGGTTCTTCAGACATCCTATGCCCTCAAGCTCGACCTCGACGATGTCGCCAGGCTTCATGGGTGCTATCCCCGAGGGGGTGCCAGTTGCGACCACGTCCCCTGGCTCGAGCGTCATGACCGTCGATATGTATTCCACGAGTGCAGCGTCTCCGAACACCCTGTCGGAGAGAGGTGAGCTCTGCACTGTCTTCCCGTTCAACCGGGTCACGACCGTCGATGCCTGGACCGGGGATATGAACGGCCCCATGGGCGCGAAAGTGTCGAACCCCTTCGCCCTGGTCCAGTCAGGGTCCGTCTTCTGCAGGTCCCTGGCCGTCACGTCGTTCATGCACGTGTACCCGAGGATATGGCTTGCTCCGTCTGTCGCGTCCCTCGCCCTGCTTGCCACTATGAGCGCGGACTCGCCCTCGAAGTCCACTCTCGAGGACGCTCGTGGCATGACGATGCTGTCCCCCGGGCCGACTATCGCGGACGGCGGCTTCGTGAATATGATGGGCATCTTCGGAGTCTCCCAGCCCATCTCTCTGATGTGGCTCTTGTAGTTGAGGCCTATGCATATGATCTTGGATGGCCTGTGGACCGGCGGGAGCACCTTGAGTCCGTCCAATTCTATACGGCCCCCTGTCCCGCGGCATCCATGCTGGAGGATCTCTGATATGTCCTTGGCGTCCGTGACCTCCACGGTTCGGCCGTCCACGAGGCCCATGAATGGCCCTTCCGGCCCCTCGAACCTTCCGAGCCTCTTGTCCGCTGGGATGCAACGCTCCACGTTCATCGCCTGCCTCGACCTACAAAAACGGCCGCCCTGTATCTATGTCTTTTGCAGCGACCGCCCTACTTGAACATCTTTCTGATGGACTTGCCGACGACCTCGATCTGCGACTTCTCGCCTTCCTTCCGCAGCTTCGTTAGGGTGGGCAATCCGGAGTTGCACTCCTCGACCCACTCCTTGGCAAATGCGCCGGACTGGACGTCCTTCAGGATGACCTTCATGTTCTCCTTGACCCGTGCGTCTACGATCTTGGGCCCGCGCGTCCTTCCGCCGTACTCCGCCGTGTTGGAGACGTTGTCCCACATACCCTCGATGCCGCCCTTCTGGACGAGGTCGATGATGAGCTTGAGTTCGTGGAGGACCTCGAAGTATGCTATCTCCGGCTGGTACCCGGCCTCGACGAGGACCTCGAACGACTTCTTGATGAGCTCGCTCGCGCCTCCGCACAGGTCCGCCTGTTCACCGAACAGGTCCGTCTCGGTCTCCTCTTTGAAGGTCGTCTCGATGACGCCCTTCGTGGTGGCGCCCAGGCCCTTGGCCATCGCGAGGGCGGTCTTCTTCGCCTTGCCCGTGTGGTCCTGGTGCACCGCTATGAGTGCTGGGACGCCGTTCCCCGCAAGGAAGGTCTCTCTCACGAGGGCGCCTGGGCCCTTCGGTGCGACCATGATGACATCCACGTCGTTCGGAGGCACTATGAGTTTGAAGTGAATGTTGAACCCGTGGGCGAAGTCCAGCGTCATGCCCTTTCTGAGGTTCGGGGCGACTTCCGCGTCGTACACCATCTTCTGGACCTCGTCCGGGATGAGCATCATGACGATGTCCGCCGTCTTGACCGCCTCTGGTATTCCGAGGATCTCCATCTTGTCTGTCTTCGCCTGCTTCCAGTAGTCGTCCCTGAATTTCAGTCCGACCACGACATCGACGCCGCTGTCCTTGAGGTTCAGCGACTGCGCTCTCCCCTGTATACCGTACCCTATGACTGCGACCTTCCTGCCCTTGAGGACGTTCAGGTTCGCGTCCTTGTTGTAGTACATCCTTGCCATTGTCACCACGTCCGTATCATATCGCGTTCATAGCCTCTATGTATCTCTGAGGTTGGCTCTTCTTGATCAGAGCCTCCACCTCTTCGGCTGTGCCAGTGACTCTGCAGACGCCGTCCTTCCCGAGAAGGATCGCGTACGCCTCGTGCCTGTCGGGAAGCACGATATCGGCCTCTATGACCTCCTGGAGGGACCTCAGGTGCTCGATCACGTTCATCGCCTTCTCCCTGTTCTCGACCGAGAGCACGATTCTGGCCCTCTCAGGCATCTCGCACTTGCCGACCACGATGGTCTCCACGTTTATCCGCTTTCTGGTGAACTCGCCCATGACCCTCTGCATGACACCTGGCTGGTCGTAGACGAGCAACATGAGTACTTCCATTCACGCACCTCCTTTCCATTGGCATCTGCCCATTATGCACTCCGACGTTCGTTTGCCGGGAGGTGTCATCGGTAGAACGTCCTCCTCGGGGTCGATGATGAAGTCGAGCAGCATGGGCACGTCGCACTTGGACGCTCTCTTGATTGCTTCGGCGACCTCGGAGTGCTTCTCGATCCTGATCGCCTCGGCGCCGTACGCCTCGGCTAGTTTGACAAAGTCAGGTGTGCCGCCGAACTTGGTGGCCATGTACCTCGACCCATAGAAGTGTTTCTGCCACTGCTTGACCATGCCGAGCCATCCATTGTTCAGCAGGCATACGACCACGGGTATGTCGCTCTCGACTGCGGTCGCGAACTCCTGCGAGACCATCTGGAGGCTGCCGTCCCCGGCTATGTCCACGACGACGCTCTCCGGTCGGGCAATCTTGGCGCCGAGGGCGGCAGGAAAGCCGAACCCCATCGTGCCCAGGCCCCCTGAGGTGATGAACATCCTCTTCCCGTAGCATTTGTAGAAATGTGAAGCCCACATCTGGTTCTGTCCCACCTCAGTCGTCACTATAGCATCATCCGGCAGGAGCCTAGATAGTTCGTGGACAACCTTCTGGGGCTTGATGGGATTGGACTTGAGGTCGTAGTCACATGTACACTCCTTGTTGAGCGTCTTCATGCGCTCCATCCAGGTCTCCTTCTTCTTCCTCTTCTGCAAACCCGCTATGAGTGCGTTCACGACCGTCCAGGCGTCCCCGATGAGTCCTACCCTGCCCTTGACGTTCTTCCCGATCTCGGAAGAGTCGATGTCTACGTGCACGACCTTCGTCTTCGTGCCGAACTCGCTCAGTTTGCCGGTGACCCTGTCGCTGAACCTCGTCCCTATCGCGAGCAGGACATCGCAGTTGTTGAGAGCGTAATTGGCCACCTGTCGCCCGTGCATCCCACAGACCCCTAGCACGAGCGGATGATTCTCTGACACTGACCCCTTCGCCATCAGAGTGGTCACTATAGGCGCCATCAGTATCTCCGCGAGTCTGGTGATCTCGCCCCCGGCTCTCGACCACGCGACGCCTCCTCCGACCATGATTGTCGGCCTCTCCGAGGACTCGAGGAGCTTGATCGCATCGAGTAGCCCCGAGAGGTTCCTCTTGGGTTTGGGAACACGGACGGTTTTCGCGAGGTCAGTATCCGCGACCTCGGACGTGAATATGTCCGTCGGCAGGTCGATGTGGACCGGTCCGTAGCGTCCCGTCATGGCAATCATGAACGCCTTGTTAACCGTCTCGGCCAGGTCCTTCGGGTCAGTGACCCTGAAGTTGTGCTTGGTTATCGGCATCATGAGGCTGAACGAGTCCGCCTCCTGAAACGCGTCGTTCCCGAGCACGCCAGTGGCTACTTGTCCCGTGAGCGCGATGATCGGGGACGAGTCCATGAACGCGGTCGCGACACCTGTTACCAGGTTGGTCGCACCGGGGCCGGACGTCGCTACGCACACGCCGGGTCGTTTCGAGACGCGCGCATAGCCATCAGCCATGTGCGCCGCGCATTGCTCGTGCCTCACGAGTATGTGCCTTATGTCCGACTGGACCAGCTCATCGTAGAAGGGAAGAAGGACGCCGCCGGGTATGCCGAACATCACATCGACGTTCTGTCTCTCCAGCAGCTTGATCGTGGCTTTCGCGCCCTTCATCGTTTGTTCACACTCCTTGACATCGCCCGAACGGACATCACAACACCCCATGTCGCGCGCCCGTTACAGGCCTTCAATCCGCAGGTCAACAGGGACCCCTAGGGTCAACACGAGAAGAACCAACCTGAGCTTACCTGCGGCTGCGTCCATCAGGCTGGCAATGTACCTTGATGTATTAATATGTTGTTCGGATTGTTGTGTCCATCGGGCAGATGCACAAATACGTGCAGAGGCTCAGAGATGATCGTGGACCCTGCCTGTGATGACTGCGACGAACGTATGGTTCTTCGAGTCCAACATCTTGATTGCGGTTATCGCACCTGCGGAAGCCGGGAGTATATCCAGCCCTTCCTCAGTCTTCATGAGCTTCGCCGCGTTGACCAACTCGTCATCGCTCACTTCGAACGCGGTCCCGTTCGAGTCGAGTACGGCGTCCATCCCGTCACGTTCGTCCAGTAGGAAATTGCCGGATAGCGGTTCGTTGACTGCTGTTATCTGTATGTCTGGCACAGGGATTGGGTCCTTGGACTTGCTCACGAGACCCCTGACCGCGGAGTTGTTGTTGGAGTATGCAAGGATCTTGGGCTTCATGCTCATGGCTCTGAAGCCCTGCCAGATGCCTGCGATGACGGTCCCGTTGCCGAATGGCACAGACGCCCAGTCAGGCTGCCTCCCGAGCTCCTGGGCGATCTCTCGCGATATGAATGAGTACGAATATACGGCCAGTTCCTTGTTTTCGCCCCCAGGGTTGGCGTTGTACCAGCGGTTCCGGTCTATATCCCTCATGGATGCGTTGAGGGCTGCCTCATAGTCACCCTCGGCGACGACTATGTGACCGCCATAGGCCTCGATGTCCTTGTTCCTGGTCGCTGCGAATGTAGATGGGACATATATCTCGCACCGCATGTCCAGCTTCCCACAGACGTATGCGAGGGCAGCTCCGTAATTGCCGCATGTGACAGCTGCCAGAGTCTTCTTGCCTTTGTCCCTCGCGTCGAGCGCGAACAGGAGTGCCATGCGATCTTTGTGAGTCCCTGAGGGGTTCTCCCCCTCGAGCTTCAGCTGCAGCCTCCGGACGCCCAGCTTCTTCTCGAGTCTCTGGGCCCGTGCGAGGGGAGTATGACCTATGCGCAGCTCCTTCATCTGCATCTCGAAGTCACGGATAAGTTCTGATGGGATCAATCTAGCACCTGCACAAGTGGTTTATCTGGGCTGGACGGTTCCTCCACCGGCCCGTCCAGCCCAAGGATGGTTTGTCCTAATAGACTTTGCCGAGACGCTCAGTTGAGGCCGTGTTGCTTGATGTCGCTCTCTGCGGCCTTGACTATGCTCTCGAACTGCTTCGCGATGTCCGCAGGAACCGGCTGGACCACGTGTTCCTTCATGATCTTGGCGGCCTTCTCATGCGCTCTATCGACGACGCTCTTCTTGCCATCTGCCTCCCAGAGCTCGCCTGTTCTCCTGTCTGTTATCTCGGTCATGAAGTGTTCCTTGTTCAGCCACGACATCGTGTGCCTTTCGGGCAGGAAGCTGCCTCCCGGGCCGACCTTCTTGATGAGGTCGATAGCCATGTGGTCATCGTCTACGATGACGCCCTGGGCCAACCTCGCCATGATCTTCACCATCTCGTTGTCGATGACCATCTGCTCGTAGGAGAGCATCGTGACATCATCGAGCAGGCCGAGGCCGGCCACCATGTCGCAGCCAGCATAGAACTGGGGCAGGCCGCTGGACATCTTCTCGTAGCAGGACTGGGGCCCTGGGACCTTTGCGGATGTGACGATGCCTCCGCAGAGTATGGGGAATCCGTAGTGGTGCGCGAGCTCGCCCGAGCCTGCGGATATCAGCGCCCTCTCGGGGCCGCCGCCTGCCCAGGTCATGGTCTTCATGTCGAATGCCGCGCCACCGGTGCCGTACATGAACGGCGATCCTGGGGCTGCAAGCTGGGCCATGGTCAGTCCGCCGAGGACCTCCGCGTTGTTCACGATGATGGACCCCGCGAGTGTGACGGGTCCCGTGATGCCTGCCTGGGGCATGCCATAGAATGATATCGGGACGCCGGCGCGTGCCAGTGCGAGAGCACCTTCGGTCGAGCCTCCGTCGAGCTGCAGTGGGGAGAACGGACAGTGCATCGAGGAGAATATCGGTCTCCTCCTCAGGGCCTTCTCATCGCCCGCAAGAGCCGTGCCGAGCTTCACTAGCCACTGAGCCTCTCGTCTGTGGCTCGTGGTCTCGACCTGGACGTGCTTTTCTATGCTCGAGAGCGCGACCTTGAGATCGGCGACATGTCTGTAGTAGTCGGGTATGTCCTGGCAGCTGATGCAAGGCCAGAATATGTGGGCTGAGTCGAGGGCGTTGGCGACCTTGCCGACGGTGGCGAGGTCCTTGCTCGTCGACATCCTCCTCTTGCCGGTCTCGAAGTCCATGACACTCGTGCCGTTTCCGTCAGTGCAGCAGTATGTCCTCCTGCCGTCCAAGACGACGTCGTACTTCGATGTACGGGCGCAGAGTGTGATGTTCTTCTTGGCCTTCCTTATGGCCTCCTCAACCAGGTTGCCCGGTATCTTGGCGAGGCTCTGCTTCCTGTCCACGGTGCATCCAGCGTCTTCGAGCAATTTCAGGCACTCTTCGCTGAACACTTTGATGCCGGCGTTCTCAAGCACATCCAACGTTCCCCAGTGAAGCGACTCCAAGTCGTTGTCCTGGAGCATTCGGAACGCGACCTTTCCTCTCGGGAAGCCTATCATCCAATATTCCCCTTTGTTCCCCATCGTCCAGAGCTCGGGCTCTGGTTCATAGGTATCGTGTGAGGGTAATGCAAGATAGTATTTATTTGATGAGTTAGTGAGGCACGCCTGCGTAAGTCGAAAAGGCGGAGACGAAAGGCTTTAATCGGTAAACGCTTTACGAAGCCGGGCCAGCACCAACCATGCGGGGGTAGCCAAGCCCGGTCAACGGCGCCAGATTGAGGGTCTGGTCTCGAAGGAGTCCCTGAGTTCGAATCTCAGCCCCCGCACATCATCCTTCTCCAGCAATCGTGAAGGCCAGGATGCCCTCCGTGCATGCGATATCAAGATATACCCTTGCGGATAATGAATGCGCACAGCCGAGAAAACTGAAGCCTATGTTAGCTATTACGCACCTCGTCGTGAGCCTCCTACTCATTCAAGTGCTCATGCTCGACAGGAATGATTCTTTTGTTGCGCTCACTTTCGGCGTGTTCATCGACATCGATCACTTGTTCGGGTTGAAGGATTATGTGGCTGTCCATGGCATCGCGGGCCTCGTTGACTTCGATTCGCTCATGAACGCCGATGGCCAGTGGAAATCGATGATGCACACGCCGGCCGCGGTCATGATCGTTGGGCCTGTCGCAACCGCGTCGAGGCTCGCGCTCCCACTCCTGTTCTGGGGCGTGCACATCATGATGGACTATGCTGAGGACGCCTTTCTGGGAGTGTTCTCCATCTGGGAGATCGCGATTCTATGCAGCGCGTCGGTGGCGCTCGTGTGGCTCGGATTCGTCAGGCATCGGATATCTGACCCCGAGAGCGGCCTCGCCGGATTCCTTAGGTCTGAGTGGACTCGCCTGACCCGCCCATTCGGTTCCTTCAGGCGCGCAGCCTCTCGATTACGTGGTCAGTGAAGCTTCTGGAGCCGTGGCGGCCCCCAAGGTCGACAGTCAGATGCCCGGAGGAATAAGCGCCTGAAACTGCTGCCTCGACATCCTTCGCCTCGTGGGACATGCCGATGTGGTCGAGCATCATGGCCGCGGCGAGGATCGTTGCCGTCGGGTTGGCGACGCCCTTCCCTGCGATGTCGGGCGCAGACCCGTGGGCAGGCTCGAAGACTGAGTGCTTCGGGCCGATGTTCCCCGAAGGGGCGAATCCGAGCCCGCCGGCCACGCCCGCAGCCACATCTGACAGGATGTCGCCGTATAGGTTGAGCGTCACCATGACGTCGAACCTCGAAGGGTCGGTCACCAAGAACATCGCTGCGGAGTCGACGAGTTGGTCTCGGGATTCGAGGTCAGGTGCGTTCGCCATCCGTTCTCTGAAGACATCGAGGAATAGGGCGTCGGACTGTCTGAGGACATTCGCCTTGTGGACACAACATACCTTGTGACGCTTCCGTCTACGCGCGTGTTCTACCGCGAAGTCGACGATCCTTTCACAGCCGCGTCTGGTGACACGTCTGTAAGTCGTTACTCCCTCAGCGTCCACCGTCTCCTGCTGATGGTACAGACCCTCCGAGTTCTCGCGTACTATGACGATGTCAACGGCCGATCTGGAGATGTTCTTGACGAGGCTCTTCACAGGACGAACATTCGCATACAGGTCGAGTGACTTCCTGAATGCGAGAACCGGTGAAGTGTATTCTGGGTCGGTGGAGGATGTCACGGCTCCGAATAGCGTGCTGTCGCATGTCCGCATCAGCTCGATCGTTTCGTCCGGGAGATATGAGTGGTGACCGATCTGTGCGCTCTGTCCGATATCGGCGTGGAGCAACTCGAGCCCTGGTGCCACGGCCTCCAGCACCGAGACCGCGCAACCTACGACCTCTGGCCCTATCCCGTCGCCTGGAAGAATGCATATGCGTTTCATGGCTAACTCAGTCTTGGACGAGCTTGGCGAAGTCCGCGAAGTGCTTCTCGACCCTCGCGATCCTCTTCCTGCTGTCGTGGATGTCCTTTTCCATCTTAGAGGTCATCTCGCGCATCTCGGCCAGGAGGTTCTCGGCCTCCTTTTCGAGGCTGGCGATCTTCGACTCGTGCGAGAGTGCCCTCGTGGTGTGCTCCTCTATCCGCTTCTCAAGGTCACCTTGTCGCTCCTTCTCAGCGGTCTTCGAGAAGTAGCTCTCGACCTTCGAGTTTAGCATGGTGAGGATGTTTGAGACCTTCTCGAGCTGCTTCTCCAGCCGGTCCACCCTGTCAGTGGTGTCAGACATCTTCTCGGAGACGTCCGGGGCGTGGAGCGCCTTCTCCATCTCGAACATCCTGGTCTCGACCATGTCGAACTTGCTCTGGAGGCCCGCGACCTCTTGTATGCCATCCATTATCCTTTCAAGGAGTTCCCTGTCCGGGAACTCTATCTTGACGCTCTCCGAGCTGGGTGAATATGCCTTGAGGGACTGTAGCGTCGCGATGGCGTCCACCGTCGGGAAGCCACCTCTCATTCTGCCGTCCATGCCCTTCAGCGTGGAGATCATCTCGTCCCCCATCTTCACGAGCCACGGGTTAGCCTTGCCTATCTTGGCGAGGTTCTCGATGACCCCTTCGAGCTCCGCCCCGACCTTTGCCAGGTCGGACTTCTCCATCAGCCTGAGGTCTCTTAGGGCGTCTTTTTTGCCCCGCTTGTTCCAGTCGCCGAGGGACCTCCCCTCGAACGGGTAGAATCCAGCAAAGTGATCGACGCCTTTCACGATGATGTCCTGGACCTCGTCCCAGTCTTTCCCCGCGCCCTCGACGGACTGTTCCTTGGCCGAGTTGAATATCATGCAGATGCAGCCGTTCGGCAGGATGTACACCTTGGTGGCGTACGGTGCGTCCTGGGCGAACCGTGGATAGCTCTGAGGTTTTTTCTCCTCCACGGTGTCCATGTACGTCTTGATGTATTCCCTCGCGAATGCGACGAGGTCTTGACTGACTGGAATCTCTGGCCCACCTTCGTTCGGGATCATTTTGGACCCGCCTCGGTATGGGTAAGCCGACTGTGCAATATTAATCTCTTGCCGGCCTGCCCGCGTCTAGGACTGATGCCGCAATCAACGGCAGGGTTATTGTGGCGTCACCCTCGACAGTGATGTACTTGGCCTTCTCCTTGACCTTACCCCAGCTCACGGCTTCGCGTATCCTGGCGCCTGACAGAGAGCCATCGTACTCCTCCGCCGTCGTCAGGTAGACCGCGTAGTCAAGGCCGTCCCTGAACTGGTTCCACCATATCACGTGGTGTTTGGATATGCCGCCGCCGATCATGAGGGCACCTGCCTTCTTAGAAGTGAACACGATGTCGGACAGCTCCTGTTCATCCTTGAGCACGTCGACGCCGAAATCAGAGTGTTGCTGCCTGAACAGCCAGAGCTGCGAGCCGAACGCCCCGTCAGTTATGCCCGGGACGAATACGGGAATCTGGTTCCTCGCCGCCCAGTAGAGTATCGATTTCTTGTCGTTGATCCTGAGCCCGAACTCCTCTGCGAGCTGCCTGCTCGACATGATCTTCTTTCCGGAATTGTATAGGTCGTTCAGTATGGGCTGCATCTTCTGCTCGAGGACGATTCCGTAGCTCTCGTTCGGAATGAGTATGTTTCCGAGTCGGTTGATCCCCTTCCTGTAGAGCTCCCCGTCGTCCATGAGGAAGTCACCGTGGTAGTACTTCCTCCACACCCTGGCGAGGTCGTGGTCCAGGGTCCCGCATGTGGTGATGATGACATCCACAAGCTTCTCTTCAACAAGCTTCCGGATCACGCCCCTTGTGCCAGTCGACACGATGCACGCCGGGAATGATAGGAAGACGGTGCACTGCTTCTCCCGGTACATCGATCTGAGTATTTCGCACGCCGTACCGAGCTTCTTGGCGGTGAAGCCGCCTGAGGAAAGCATCTGGGATGTGAGTTCGCGGGCGGTGATTCCTGAAGACAGTTCGATGTCGGAGATCGGCTTCAGCTTTGTGCGCATCATGTTGTTCTAGTTCCCGGAGTTCCCCTGTCAAGAGAACCAGACAAAAGGATTTAATAGCTTTCCTGCGGATGGTCGAGTCGGTACAATGGTCAAGGTAAGAGAAGTCATGAGCACACCCGTGATGAGCATCCCTCCAGAGACGCTCGTGAAGGATGCAGCGGCAATGCTGGCCGAGAAGAACGTGTCAGGTGTGCCCGTCGTCGAGAACGACAATGTCGTGGGAGTCTTCACCGAGATAGATGTGCTCAGGTCTATCAAGACGACAAAGAAGGACCTCCGACTAGTCTTTCCCTCCATATCGTCCCTCGGAATAGCATTCCAAGAAGAGGTCACTCAGAGGGAGATACTCGAGGCCTACGAGGAGGTCGGGAACACCCCCGTCAAGGACGTCATGTCCAAGGAGGTCGTCACTGTGCATCCTGACATAACCGTGAACGAGGCCATTGTGATGATGGTCGAGCGCAAGATTCAGAGGCTCCCGGTCGTCGAGAACAAGAAACTCGTTGGGATCGTGACGCGCGGCGACATCATACGAGGGCTCGCGAAGGAGAGGCCAGGCAACAACAAAGTCCATTGAGCCTGAGCATGGCATCTAGAGCTTCTTCAGAGACCGCGTGAGAACTCTCTTCTTCGGCTGCCCTTCCGAAAGAGCCGAAGTATCCTCGGTCTCGCTCTTCTGTGGTTGCGAACTCGACACGGGTTTCTCAATCGGTTCCATCGTGGTCGACACGGGTGCGACGGTCATCGAGAACGAATGTCCGCACTCAACACACTTCCTCATGCCGTTCGGGAACGAGTAGAGCGCTTCCTTCCCGCACTTTCCGCACTTCGCATCGTCCACCTTCTTGGCGATACCACGGTTAACTCGCTCCTTGTCGAGGTCCGTTTCCAACGTGTTTGTCTGGTCTTTCGTATGCCGGGCCAGTTTAGCAGCGTTGATTATGTCCTTGTTGCCAAGTGCTCCTCGTGCTCTCGTGACGAAGAGCAGGCCCTCCTCGACATCCATGCCGTAGGACGCCGCCTCCTGAAGCGTCTTCTCCAGGCCGGCTATGGTCTCCGTCACCCTCTTGACGTGTCTGTCCCTGACGTCTTTGTCCTTGATCCTCTCGAAATGGGCCTGGTCGGCGGTTCTCTCGATGGCTGCAAGAAGATCGGTCGCTCTCTTGAATGCCTGCTCATCGAAGGCCGTCCTCGCGTGGGCGAGGTCGTCTTCCCCCACAGAAAGGACGGCGCCGACCTCCCTCGCCTCGTGGACGGCAGATCTTACAATCCCGAACGATTTCTCGATCTCCGTCTTCCTGACATCCTTCGCCGTCGCTCCTGCGCGATGCGCTTCCTCCAGTAGTCTGGCATACTCAGCGACGTTGAAGGATTGCCTCGCCTGCTCAGCGATTTCCAGGAGCCTCCTGGACTCCTGCGTCTGCGTCCCGAACGACTCGTAGTCTGCGAGCATGGCGCGCAATTCCGCCTCCGCTTTTGTGCTCCCCTCGAAAAAGGCTTCATAAGCTCTGGATGTCAGCTTCTCCAGTTCTTCCAAGGTTTCTTCTCGATGCTTGGGACTCCCGTCGATAAACGACCTCTTCGCCTCCGCTAGAATCGTCTTCAGGCTGGGGTCGACCGTCCCCTCTGCCTCCTGCAGACTAGCCATTATGCTTTCCGCTGCCCTTATTGAGAGCGCACATGAGAATATCTGGAAAGAACTGAACCGGTCGAGCATCCTTGACCTGGCGTCATTGTTGACCTTGAGGGCGTCGTGGTAATCGGCCATTATCATATGGTTCCATGCGCTCTCGACCTGTGAGTCGATCTCGAAGAAGGAAGGTCTGACTAGAAGAGCGCGGTCAATGTTCTTCTCTACCTCTGCCTCATCTTCGAAAGGCAGGACTCTTGCGCCAGACGTCTTCTCAGCGATGATTTCGATGTCGTGACGTGCGGTTGCGATCTCCTCGGCTCTGCCGGCATTTGGCGTCTCTGTACAATCCTTGAGGGCAAGGGCTTCCTGGATCTGTGACTCCGTAACGTTGGCAGCTGATAGTCGTGCCACAAAGTCCTTCTTGTGCTTGCACGAGTTCACGTCTATGCCGTAGCGAGCAGCGACGATCTTCAGTTTTCCGACAGTGAGGCTCTCCAGATGACGGGGGACATCATCGGGCATGGACATTCCTCTCTTTATCTGGAACTCCATAATGATATCGTGTGATAATGGTTTCGGATTGACGACACACCAGTTTCGCTCTGAAAAGACCTAAGTATGCGCGCGACAATCGAAGGACGCATGGATTCGGCAAGTGAGAAGATTGCCGTTGCGAGGCTGTCAGTCTACTCAAATACAGCTCTTGTTGTCGCGAAGCTCGCCATCGGTGTCATGATGATGTCAGTAGGCGTCATCTCCGAGGCGCTTCACTCTGGAATAGATCTCGTCGCCGCTCTGGTGGCCCGTTTCTCTGTCAAGAGGTCGGCCGAACCCGCCGACTCGGACCACAGGTTCGGGCACGGCAAGTTCGAGAACCTCTCGGGCATGATCGAGGGCGCCCTGATATTCGTTGCGGCTGCTGTGATCATTTACGAGGCGAGCAGGAGACTCATCGACCCGCTCGAGGTCGAGTTCTTGGGAGCGGGCATGGCGGTGATGGGGTTCTCAGCAGTGTTGAACTTCCTTGTTTCAAGGAGGCTGATGGCTGTTGCCAAGAGAACGGACTCGCTGGCGCTGGAAGCAGATGCGCTTCATCTGAAGACTGATGTGTGGACCTCCGTCGGGGTGTTCGTCGCTCTGGTGGCCATCTTCGTCACGGGTGAGCGACTAATCGATCCAATCATCGCGCTCCTCGTCGCGGTGTTCATCATTCGAGCCGCATACGATATCACGACCAGGTCCTCTCGCGGGCTCCTTGACGTCTCTCTCCCGGATTCTGAGATGAAAGAGATCGAGAGGATAATGAACGAGCATTCGTCAGAATACGTGGACTTTCACAGGCTTCGTGCGAGGAAGACTGGTTCGGAAAGACAGATAGATTTACACCTTACGGTTCCCTCGGACATCAGCGTTAAGGAAAGCCATGACCTCGCCGAGCATCTGGAGCGGGACATCACGGTCGCGTTGCCGCGGACTACGATCGTGATTCACGTCGAGCCGTGCGACAAAGCGTGCGAGAAGTGCAGGTTGCGTGAGAAGTCGAGGGCATTCAAGGGTAACTAGTAATGATCTCCGCAGTCATCCTTGGAGAATGGCTCTGGCCCTCAGCACCCGGGCCAGTTCCAAGAAAGGGCCCTCTCCGTCCTCGCTATTGTCTATGGTGACCCATTCGTCCGCTGTGAGGTTCTTCGCGACTTGGCGGACGGACTCGAGCTTCTCTCTGGTCTCGAACATCTCGCGCCGGTGGTCTCTCTGTTCGATGCGTCTCAGTGCGACAACTGGGTCGATGTCTATGAATAGCGCAAGGTCTGGGAACGGGAGCAGGTTCCTGAACACTCGATAACCTGCAGGCGCGAACCTCTTGGGGAGATACGCGGTCCCAAGAAGGTACCTCACGAATATGACCGTGCCTTCATCCATCCTGTTGTATCTCGCAACCGACCCGAGCACGTCCATTGTGTAGAAGATGCTGGCGAGCGCCCTCGCAGCATGCCCAGACCCCTCGAGTGCCTTCTTGGAGAGTCTTCCGAACCTCCTTCCCGAGGGGTGAGACATCACGAGCACTCTGTGTCCGTCCGCTTCCATCAGTTGCTTCATCCTTGTCGCGTGGGTGTCTTTACCACAACCGTCAAGGCCATCGATGACGACCAGTCTCTTCATCTTCAGACCCCCAGCATGTGCAGGTATCCTCCGACGACCAAGGGTATCACGAGGTTGTCTATCTTGCCAGGGGTGACCGCCTCAAGACACGCGACCATGCCTGCCAGGGAGACGGCGAACAGGAGTAGCATGTCAGGGGAGCCGCCATGTGTGTACCCCACTACGTCGAAGTAGAACCAGTTCAGCACTAGAACGGCTACGATGGTTGACGCGAACACCGACATGCTCCCTTCGATTGTCCGGTTCTTGAGGTATTCTAGGCGCCCGAACCTCCTTCCGATTACTTCCCCCATGCCGTCTCCGAACGACATCGCCGCGATTGCAATCGAGGCGGCGAAGAGGTCGTAGAAGAGGAGGTACGCGACGATGGTCCAAGACGTCGCGTACATTACGAGCCCGTACGGATGCCCTTCTGATGACCTGCAGCCAAGCGGGCTTCTCCTCAGCCGTTCCACGGGTGACAAGGGCGTGCATAGGAGCAGCAGTACCACGAAGGGTGCCGCCGCGAGACCCGCCATGACCTCCCGCGTGTCGAATGCCCACCAGAAGAACACTATACCTCCCGCCAAGACGTGGACTAGTTTCCTCGGGTTCTTCATCCTTCCCTTGAGAATCCATGACAGGAAGACAACAGTTGCCACGTATCCGTAGACACCCGCTAACCCTAGCAGATCTCCTGAGGTCAGTAACGTCACGCCGGGGATTATCGCCCTGACGTGCATATACATTTTTCAGCGGATGGTCCGGTTCAGTGCGTCCCCTTGGATTTCTTGAGCGCATCAACGACTTCTTTTGCGCGGTCCATGCGGATCTTCCTCTCGCGGACTATGATGTTGACGGCTTCTTCCATGAGCTCGGGTGGGCAGCCTACGCTTGCCACTATGTTCCGTGCGTGCAGGGACATGTGCCCCTTCTGGATCCCCACGGTCGCGAGCGCTCTCATTGCGGCCATGTTTTGGGCGAGACCGACGGCTGCAACCACCTCCGCCAACTCGTTGGCAGTCTTGATTCCCAGGAGTCTCACGCACGCCTTGGCACTCGGATGGACCTTCGTTGCCCCGCCGACCAGTCCCACCGCCATGGGGATCTCGATGCTTCCTTTCAGATCCCCTTCCGGGGTCTTCTCGTAGTGTGTGAGTGGCTTGTACGAGCCGCTCAACGACGCGTACGCATGTGCCCCCGCCTCTATCGCTCTCCAGTCATTGCCGGTCGCGATTATGACCGCATCTATGCCGTTCATGATGCCTTTGTTGTGCGTCGCGCACCGGTACGGGTCAGCCTCCGCAAAGACAAACGCCTCCACGATTCCGTCGACAACATCCTCGCCTCCAACAGCCTCCTTTGTCCAGATGGCCTCGGCACGGGCTATTCTGAAGACGGCAAGGTTGGACAGGATGCGGAGATACACCTTACCACCCGTAATCTTCTCAATCATGGGGGCAGTCGCCTCGGCCATCGTGTTCACGGCGTTCGCGCCCATGGCGTCCCTGACGTCGACATGGAGATGGACGATTATCTGCGGCCCGTGCATCGTCTCGATGAGCCTCACATCGAGGTCCTTAGCACCCCCACCGAGGCTGATGAGCATCGGGTCCTGCTCGTTGGCGAGCTTGAGGATGTTCCCCTTCTCAGCCTGAAGCTTCTTGACGGCAGCCTCTGGATCCGGAATTCCAGTCACCTGCACCTGACCTATCATTACGGGCGGCGTGCTCGACGTCTTGAACCCACCCTTATCCCTTGCCATCTTCGCTGCGTTGGATGCCGCAGCGACAACCGAGGGTTCCTCTATCGCCATTGGGACGAGGTACTCCTTGCCGTTCACCTGGAAATTGGTGGCGATTCCGAGGGGCATCGAGAATGTCCCCACAGCGTTCTCCACCATCTTGTCGGCGGCCTGAGGGGACAATCCTGCTTCGCCGGACAATGCCTTGGCTTCTTCTTCGGTCAACCCGGCGAATTCCTTGACTACGGCCAGACGTTCCGCCAGGCTCAACTTGTAGAACCCTTCGATTCTTGAGCTTCGACTCATTGCCAACACCAGTCGCTTCGGGAAGCCGTCCGATATGTAATAAACGCTTCCCCCGGTTTATAGCACGAGTTCGGCGTTTACGTCACCCAGCCGCATCATATCTCGGAAAAGGCTATATCGTGATTGGCGGCTGAAGGTCTTCGATGAAGCGTTGTTCGGCACCGGGCAAGATCATCCTGTTCGGGGAGCACGCTGTCGTTTTCGGCAAGCCCGCGCTTGCGTTGGCGATAGATCTGCGCATCACATCGAGCGTTGCGGCTTCGGATGAGTACCTCGTCAACGGTCGGTCTATGAAGAAACAGCACCATGCGTACATATCCTCCGCGCTCGACCAGGCGTGGAACGGCCCTCCGGTCGAGATTACGACCCGGTCCCGGATACCCTCAGGCTCGGGCCTTGGTTCGTCCGCCGCCGTTACCGTAGCCACAGTCGGGGCGATGCTCGCCGAGAAGGGCAGGTTTCAACCTGAGACAGTGGCGAAGAAGTCCTTCGAGGTGGAACTCGCGGTTCAAGGCAGGGCGAGTCCGACTGACACTTCGACATCGAGCAACGGGCACGGAGTGCTTGTCGCCCAGGAGAAGTTGGATGGTTTCCTGTGGCGGATCGAGAAGAACGGCAGGGCATGGTACATGCACAACCGGGATGTCCATGAGTTCACATTCGTCATCGGCCACACAGGCATTCACGCGTCAACTGGCCCTCTTGTCGCCAATGTGAAGAAGTTGGTGGACGAGACTCCTTCAGCGGCGGAAGCCGTCGACAGGATCGCGGAAATCGTCATGGAGGGTCTCGAGGCAATGGACAAGAGGAACAAGGTGCGGATGGGCAAGTTGATGCTCGAGAACCACGATCTGCTCAACTCCCTAGGAGTGGGGCATCCAATGCTGGACGCGGCTGTCAAGGGCTGCGCCGGGAAGAGTTATGGGGCCAAGATGACCGGCGCGGGCGGAGGCGGCAGCATGATTGCCCTCACGGACGACCCTGATGGGGCGTCGGAGGCTATCATGGCTGCAGGATGTAGGCCGATCGTAGTGAAGGTTGGTTGTGACGGCGTGAGAGTTGAGCCCCGGTGACTCTGGCACTTTGGTGCCTGTGGCGAAACGATATATCCCTATTCACTGTTCTCAAAGTGGTGTGAGACATGGTAGAGCGTCTGGCGCAACATAGACACTGTCGCAGCTGCGACAAGGCGATACCTTACAAGGACGAGTTCTGCGACGAGAAGTGCGAGACCGAATGGAAAACTAAGATGCGTAAGAAGAAGAGCCAACTGACATATTTCTACATCATCATGGTCATAATCATGATAATGGCTATCACCCTCACTATGATGGGGTAGTCCAGATGCGCGTCGGAGTAGGAGGAACATTCAACGTAATACACAAGGGGCACGAGCTGCTCTTCGAGACCGCATTCTCCGTCGGTGACGATCTCGAGATTGGCCTGACGTCTGACGACTTCGCAAGGCGTTCACGCAATGTCGGTGTCGTCTCGTACTTTCAGAGGAAGGCGAACCTGGCGCGGTTCCTCGAACGCTACGGGAAACCATACGAGATCGTCATGATCTCGGACATGCTCGGGACGGCGGCCACATCGGAGAAGATGGATGCGATAGTGGTATCTCCGGGGACGCGGGCTAACGCAGACGCAATAAACGCCGAGAGACGTAAGAACGGCCTCAGACTCCTCAAGGTCTTCTGCATACACGAGGTCAAGGCTGACGACTCAGAGCCCATCAGTGCGACCAGGATCGTAAAGGGCGAGATCGATAAGGACGGCAGGCTCTTGCGGCCTCTGAGGATTGCTGTTGGCTCCACGAACCGCGTCAAGGTCGATGCCGCGAGGAACGTGTTCACTCAGGCCTTCGGAATGGTTGAGATTCTGAGCATCGAACCGGAGCACGGGGTGGAGAAGCAGCCCATGGAAGGCAGGATACTCGAAGGTGCCGTGCGCCGGGCCAAGGAGGCGATTGCGAAAGCGGACGCCGATTACGGCGTCGGGGTCGAGGCAGGTCTGGTCCGAGACTCGTTCACGGGACGATACGTTGATGTCCAGTATTGCGCGGTCGTGGATTCCTCAGGGTTTGTCACTGTCGGCCGTGGGCCGGGTTTCGAGTATCCACCGAATGTGACGAGGGCGGTCCTAGAGGGCGGTTCTGTCGGGGAAACCATGTCCGCCATCACGGGCATAGAGAATATCGGGCGCAGGGCGGGGTCGATAGGGTTCCTGTCGGACGGGCTCATAGACAGAACTTCTTTGAGCGAGATAGCCGTGCTGATGGCCATCATACCGAGGATAAGGAAGGAACTCTACGAGCCCGGGGACACGGCCTGATCCTCGGATACGGTGCCGAGGTAGTCTGCTAGGGACTCACAATTGTCCTTGCCGACACATCCGAATCTGGCGTACTTCCTACAGTAGTCACCGGTCGGCTCATGGTACTCGCACTGTTTCGAGTCCTTGACAAGGGAGCACTGACTCTTAATGCAGGCAAATCCTGAGTATTTCCCGGTGCACATGCCATCTTTGGCGAGATACTTACAGTGCATGTTCACTCCTCCTGGAGTCTGCGACCCAAGTACTCCTGATGAGACGTCAGATGCTGCATGTACCGCTCCGGGGTCTCACATCCATCTTTACCTGAGCAGAAGAATCTGCCGTGCTTCTCGCAGTACAGTCCGAGCCACTTGTCTAGCCCGCAGTCCTGAGAATGACCCACTGACCCCGTCTTTTGGAGCATGTTCACCTGGGAGTGCTGGCAGTTCTCCTCCCCGATGCATTCGAGGCTCTCGACGTGTCGATTTGCACACGCGCCGCTACGATAGCTGTATCTGCACATAGGGTCCCATCCCTCGGTCCTCTCGGACGACGGTAAATATGTGCGTGCGCGCACATAAACGTATTGCGGACGTCGCCTTTCGTCGGATGGATACAAGGATTCGCATTCGGTATCGGCCTCCAACAACTCCATGAGAAAGGCTTAGGGGGAGGTGGACCATTTCGGGGGCGAGGGGACACTTGGACATCAGGCGGACATACATGGCGATTGCGCTTTTTTCAGCGCTCGTTGTCGCCGTCGAGTCCGTCGGTGTAGAAGGTGCCCTGAACACATTTCACATCAGTTCGTATGTCGTTGCGGTCGTGCCCTCGATTGTAGGTGGACTCATACTCGCCGGCTCAATGCCGTCTGCAACTCGGACAGTGGTCACTGGCTTGGGCAGGAGGGGGTGGACGTTCATGATTGCAACGTGCACGTTCATGGGTCTTGGGGTCCTCATGTGGTTTGACGCCGTTGGGAGGATCGGTGCGAGCAAGGAGGCGATACTCGGCGGTGGATCATCGGAGGTCCTGTTCATCGTGCTGCTTTCCGCGCTGTTCCTGTCAGAGAGACTGACAAGGGTGGAGGCGACGGGCAGCGCATTCGTCCTGCTTGGAGTCTTCATCGTGCTCGCAAACACCGATACGCTCTCGTTCTCGATAGGTCCGGGGGAGATCGAGGCAGTCGCGAGCTCGTTCTTGTTGGCGGTCTCTGTAGTGATGACCGCGATGCTGCTCAAGTCCCATAAGCTCACCCCGGTGTCTGGCTTGGAGCTACTTGTGTCAGGTTCCATACTCCTGGTAATAGGGGCCCCGCTTGGCCTTATCTCATGGCCTGGGGTTGGTGAGTTCCTCGTGCTCGTCGGACTCGGATGTTTCCCCGCCGTCGGCATGCTCGCGTACTACGCCGGCATCCCGAAGATCGGCGCCAGCCTCACATCCGTCCTTTTCGCTCTTAACGGAATAATGACCGTCGGGGTTCAGTTGTTAGTCGTCGCCATTGTGCCAGATGCAGACATGATACTCCCTCGCAGCCTTCCGCTCGCGCTAGTCGGCGGGCTCGTAGCTTTCGTGGGCGTGTATCTGCTGAACTCTGGTCAGGGGGCGCCTCGGCCAGGATGAACGTGGCTGAACTGCAGTATTGACTGTCCGAGCCTAGAAAAAGAGTTCGCGGGGCGCCGAGGAACGCTTTCGACAGCGTAGCCGGACATCCACCGCAGCTACGGTCTCCCCCGTAGTCTCCTTCGTGTGCAGGTCGTCGGCCACGGCCGCCCGCGCTCAGGTCCGCTCAACCGTAGGCAGAAGACACTCTGAGACTCCACGGGACCCATTTGAACACGGAGGGCCGGTGTTGTAACACTATGGCTCCCCGTTCCTGGCGTCCGCTCCCCCCTATTTCTCCTGTCAGACGGATTATCCGCAGGCCCGTTCGCAAGCCTGAACACAGAACGGAATCTATTCGGTCAGTGCGTAAAGAACGTTTCGATACCCCTTAAAAGGGAGGGGACAGGGCGTATGCGAGTCAGTATCCGGTCCGCCGACTCATCTCCGTCTTGTCTTCTTCCCACGCATCTTGTGGCCCAGGTCTTCCTTCGTCCTGTATTTGCCTCTCGGAACGAGCATCTCGAATCTCGCACCGTCCCCATGCTTGCCCGTTTCCGTCAGCGTGATGCCCGTGATCCCCAGTATCTCCCTCGCGAGGTAGAGTCCGTAACCTCTCCTCCCCTCACGGTCCCCAGCACTCCTGTCGAAGATGGCCTCCTTGTCCTCCTCAGGTATCCCGACGCCGTCATCTTCGTATATCAGTCTCATGCCGCCCGAACCGACTGAGAAACCGAAAGACAGACGGGATGCCTTCTCACCGTGCTTGATCGAGTTGTCGATCAGGTTGTAGAACACCTTCTCCAGCATCGGGTCTGAGAAGACCTCGACACCGCCCATCTCTGCGATGATCTTCACATCCTTGAGTTCCATGTTCGTCGCGGCCCTTCTGCAGGCAGCCTGGATGTCCACCCATTGGGGGCGCTTCGTGCCCATGTTCTGGTAGTCCCTGGCGAACTCGAGGTGTCTCTTGATCGACTCGCTTGCCATGCGGGCCTTGGCGAGCAGTGGCGAGATGTTCTTGTCAGCGACCCGCTCCTCAGCTAGTTCGAGGTAACCGTACAAGACCGCGAGCTGGTTGAGGATGTCATGCCTCGTGATCCTCGCGAGGAGGTCCATCTTCTTGCTCACCTGCTGCATCGCGTCTTCGTAGTATCTCCGTTCCGTCTCGTCGACCAAGGACACAATCGTGCGCGTGGTCCCGGGTACGACAGCAGCGTTCGCGAGCAGGGACTTCTCTGAGCCGAACCTGTCCATCGCGCGGAACTGGTATGTCCTCGGCGCGGTCTCAGGGTCCTTCAGGCGGGCGGCGTGGTACTCCTCGAGCCTCTTGAGGTCGGCCTTCTCCACGAACGAGGTCCACTTCATCTTCCCCTGAATCTCGGCCTTGGAGTACCCCGACAGTCTCTCGAACTCCGAGTTGATGAGTGCGATGGTGGACTGTCCATCGATGATGACCATAGCGCTACCCGTCGTCTCGAAAATGGACCTGTAGTGCGCCTCGCTTGCCCTTAGCGCCTCCTCCATCAGCTTCCTCACCGTGATGTCGATGTGGGACACGACGGCGCTCCCTCTCCGCTTCGGGAGCGGTGAGACTTGCAGGATGAACCATCTCTTCTCGTCTGGGGAGTCACACGGGTACTCCAGAGAGAACGAGGAGCTCGCTCCCTTCATGACTGACCTTATCGCATCTGCCACTTGCGTGGATACGGCGTCCCCCCTTGCTGCGGCGCTGTCGCAGACTGCCAGGTAGTCGGCCCCGACCCCGATCCGAGACAGGTCGGCATCGTTCTGCCCAGCGAACACGAGCCAGCTCTTGTTGACAGCGATGATCTTGCCCGAGCCGTCGAGGACAGCGATGTTCGCATCGAGGGAGTCCAAGACGGCCCTGTTGAACGCCCCGCTCTCCCTGAGGGCATTCTCTGCCGCCTTCCGGGCGGTGACATCCACACCCGCGAAGTTGATAAGGGCGATGGTCTCGCCGTCCTCAGCCCACGAGTTGAATGAGTTCCAGAGGAGAATCTTGAGAGCACCATCCTTGTCCATCATGGTCATCTCGTACCCTGAGACATCTCCCTTTGCGAACTCCTTCGTGAGAGCGTCGACCTGGGCCCTTAGGTGGCCGGGATAGAAGACCTCCCACCAGTTGCGCCCGATCAGCTCCCGTTGGTTGTACCCCGCAATCTCGTGGACATAATCGTTCACAAATGCGATGCTTCCGTCGGGGTTGATTGTGCATATGAGACATGGTGTGGTCATGACGAGCATCCTGTACTCGGCTTCAGACCGTCTCAGTTCCTCCTCCGCCTCGACCCTCTTGGTGATGTCAATTGCCGTGCCCTCGATTGCGACCACCCTTCCCACTTTGTCTCTTATCGGCACAATCCTCTGTTCCGTCCAGATAATCCTGCCATCCTTCGTTCTCCAGCGGACGATTGCTGGACGAGAGAAGTCACTGTCGTTCCGCATCATGGCCATGAGGATGTGCCTGTCCTCCGGAAGCACGAGTTCTATGCCGAGTTCAGGGTTGGCGTAGTGTTCCTCCGGGGTGTACCCAACGATTCTTGTCGCGGACGGGGACACGTACTCGAACCGCCGCTCAGGAATGAGCTCATATCTGTATACAAGGTCCCTTGAGTTCTCGGCCAAGAGCCTGAACAGTTCCTCCTTCCTTGCGAGGTCCCTCTCCGCTCTCCTGGAAGACACAGCGGACCTCAGCATGTTTGCCAGTTCGGCGAATTGAGCGTTAGGTTCCCCCCCCTTCTGGAGGTAGAAATCAGCGCCTGAGTTCAACGCCTCGATTGCGACATCCTCTCGGCCCTTGCCTGTGAAGAGGACGAATGGTATGTCGTTCTTCTGGTTCCTGAGGGCCTTGAGGAATTCGAGGCCGTCCATACTCGGCATCTGGTAGTCGCAGACCACGGCGTCATAAACGCGCTGGTTCATCTTCCGCGAGGCGTCATCAGCTGACTGCGTCGGGTCGACGCTGATGTCGCCGGTCTTCTCTAGAAACAACTTTGTCAGCTCAAGGAGCTGGGGTTCATCGTCTACAAGGAGCACGGAAATCAAAGAGGTGACCCTCCGAAGGTCCCATGCGGCAATGTATCTCACTAACCAAGGTCGACAGTATTTATACTGTTCTCTGGAGCGCTGAGGGGGAGATTTGAACTCCCGAGGTACGTAGTACCACCAGCTCTCAAGGCTGGCGCCGTAATCCGAGCTTGGCTACCTCAGCACACGCGGATTCGTGTTCGTATGAACCCTTGGCCCTCATAAGAGCGTTTCGGCCCGATCGGCCTATCTCGAGCGCAGCCGGAGCAAGGCTTCGATGTCTAGCTCGAAGGCGGCGGCGGGATAGTCTAGTCCGAAGGCCGCCAGAGCGGATGGCGACACCTCTCCGAGAAGGCCGACGCGCGAACCTGAGCTCAGCACCTGGGCGCATCTTCCTGGGATGAACGCTCCGTTCGTCTCGGCCGAGACGTCGGACTGGAGTCCCAATGCCTGCATGACCGACTGAACGTCTGACTTCGCTTCCGTGAAGCTCGCACGAGGATGTATCGACACCCCTGAGAGGAACGTCTTGTTCCTCGTTCCATGAACCACGTCTCCGATTTCGAAGATCCTCTGAGGCAACTCCCGGTGTTTGTTCTTCCTGAGGATGGCCATCAAACTCGGGAGCAACGACGCTCTCAGGACTTCGTGATCCACAGTGACCGGGTTCTTAATCCTGACCGCTGCGGGGTCCCTGTCCAGCCCGAACACATCGTATTGCTCGGACTGGCTCGACAGGGATAGCGTGACTACCTCCATATAGCCAAGGCCCATCAGCACCGGTCTGAGCCTGGTGGAGAACGCCGTGACCTTGTCCTCGATTCCGAATGTGGACTGGGATGGGAGCCTGTTCCCGAATCTCTCGAACCCGTGACCGACTGCGACATCCTCGGCCAGGTCCACGTTGTGCAGGACGTCCGCCCTGTATGCAGGGATCAGGACCCGGATGCCGTTGTCCGTAACCGTGGCACCGTGTCCCATCCTCATGAGGCATTTCGACATGTCAGACGCGTCGAGATTGGTACCAATCCATTTGTTCACATAGTCGACATCCAGGTCCATTGTCTTCGGGTCAAGGTCAGGGGCTTTAACGGTCCCCGACGGCCCTGAGACCTTCACGGTCTTCACCTTGCCGCCGCGCTCCGCGAGCGCAGTCGTCACGATGTTCACTGCGCTCCTGACTGCATTCATGTCAGTGCCTGTGCAGTCCACGAAGATGTCGCGGGTGGATTCCGTCACTGCCGTCCTGATGCCGTTGATGATTGGTGGGAAGGACAGTACCTCTCCCGACTTGTCCACGATTATGGGATATCTTTCCTTGCCCTCGAGCACCGATGCGTAGGCCCGTCCCTTCTCGTGCTCTCCCAGAATCTGGGCCAGGTTCAGCACTTTATCCCCCTGCAGGGGCACGAATGACACCTCGTCTGGGCGGACGGCTTTGTATGTGAACGGGGACCTGACCTTGGATGAATCGTGAAGGCCGATCGCGACCTTCCTGCGGTTCCGTCCTAGGGTCAGGTGGAGCTTCTCTTGAAGGTCCATCATCGACCTGATGAGCGGGTCGCCGACTTCGCACCCCTCGATGACGGAGCACCATATGTGCGGCCGAACGGTTTGGACAGACGGGTCGACCCGGAGTTCGACCTCGGATGAACCGACGGCGTACGACCGCAGTCCAGGCTCGTAGTCTAGGAACGACCTAAGGGCCCGGGCGATGCCCTCGACGGAGTACAAATCGGGCCTGTCAGGGAAGAACTCGAACGACATCTCATCGGAGGCGTCGTCAGCAGACTTGAGGTCTGCGCCTATCATCGGCAACCGGTCCCTGAGCACGGCCTTTGGCAGGTCACGACCTATGAGCTCGGACAGGTCCGAGTAGCTGAAGTTGATTACTGGCATCTGACGTCAGCCTTCGCCACAGAAAGGCCGGACGATGTTATAAGCTTATCAGGACGACCTGGTCTGACCACTCGATCAGTTCTTCGCATTCGGTACAGATGTCGCTGAAGTACTGCTGCTGGCCTCAAGGGCTCCCGACTTCTCAGGCGAAGGCGTACTCTCACGCACGAAGACGGCCATTATCAGTGTGGCCAGCGCAAGTGCGGCGGCGCACATCACGATCGGTGCCTCGGGACTGATGGCCTCATACGCCACGCCCAAGGCCGTGAAACCTATGATGTTTCCAATCCCCTGGACGGTCTGATATGCCCCCATGACCCTTCCACGTTCCTCCTTCCGCATCACATCTGCAAGTAGCGCACCCACGGAGGGGTTGGACATCGCTGCCCCAAGGTCCATGACGACCATGAGCAGGTAAACATGTATCAGGTCCTGGGCCATCGCCATGACACCCAGACCGGATGCCATCAGAGCTCCTCCGACCAGTATGAACGGCATCTTGCCGTGCTTATCCGCAAGAGTCCCGAAGTATATCGTCCCAGAGGCCATCACGGCCGTCCCGATCGAGATGGCAATACCGACCTCGGTATAGGTCATCCCTATCCGGTCGTACCAGAAGAGGATAAGCCCCAGGTTCCAGAGCCCCTGGACGACTCCCATCACCAGTCCCCTCGCTGTGAGCGCGACGAGCTTCCTGTTCTCTTCGACGTTCCTCTTCCAGGCCCCGAACATCGTGAGCAAGGACGGGTGTTCCTGGTGAATCTTCACAGGAGGTTCCTTCACCATGTAGACGATGATGCAACACACGAACGCCAAGGCTGCTCCGACGTAGAAGGGGTAATAGAAGTTGATCTCCCCCGCGACGAACCCGCCGACTGCAGGCCCTCCGAGCACTCCGAGTACTTGGGCGGTGCCCTCCACCCCCATCGCGGTGGCCCGTTTCTCCTCCGGCACGAGGTCGATCACCAGTGCGAATGCTGAAGGAGCTGTCATCGCCGCGCCGACACCCTCGAGAGACCTCAGTACGGCGAACTGGAACGCGTCCGTGATGAACGCGAGCATCAGGGTCGTGCAGCCGAAGATTGCTATACCGGAGATGAGCATCGTCTTCCTGCCGAGCCGGTCGGTGAGATATCCTGAGGGCGGCATCGCGAGGACGTAGGCCACCGCAAAGAGAGCGAAAATGCCGCCCATCGCGCCGTCGGTTATGCCGAGCTTCCTCGCGAGGTCGGGTATGATGGGTGCGAGAAGCCCGAAACCGAGGCTGACTACCATGAGCGCTATTACGAGCACTCCGAAGTCCCTCGAGATCAGCAGCGAGCCCTTGAGGCGTGCCACAGGTCCCTTCTTGTCTGCCACGTGTAGGCCTCCGACAATCACTTACAACGCACATTATACTAATAAAACCGTCGTTTTAACCACTTGTCGCATTGTTTTGCAGGATACGGATTCTCAACCCGCGCAATCAGACGGAAAGGTATATGCCCAGGAATGGGCAATCTCTGCTCAGACAGAGATTTGCCATTCCACCCTGCGAGGCACTCAATGATCAAGGAGAAGGTCAAGACAGGGATACCCGGCATCGACAACATGCTCGAGGGCGGCCTGATACCCGGGCGGCCCTATGTCGTGTCCGGCACCTCGGGCACAGGGAAGACGGCCGTTGCGATGAGGTTCCTTCTAGAGGGCGCGTCTGCGGGAGAGCAGGTGCTGTATGTCGCCATGGACGAGCCGCCGAACGAGGTCAAGGCCAACATGGAGTCCTTCGGCTGGGACATCTCGGCAGTGTATGTGTTCGACGCTACGCCAGACATCCTGAGCTACGACAAGACCCCTGTCAGGGATGTATCCACTGAAAGGAAGGTGTGCACCTTCAAGGCGATTGCGCCAAGCATAAGACGGACATCTGAGAAAGGCCCCGCGGACATCACCATAAACACGGTTCAGGAGATTCTCAAGCAGGAGATGAAGGTCAGGAAGTACACGCGCATCGTGATCGATTCCGTGACCTCTCTGAGACGGTTCTACATACGCACGAGTGAAGAGTACCTCGCGCTCCAGTCATTCTTCAGACTGCTGTCCGACCTGGGCATCACGGCTGTGTTGACGGTACAGCTCCCCGAGGTGCCGAAACCGGACGCGGAGTCGTTGATGGCCCGGGGCGAGATCAGGCTGCATAAGTGGTTCGACGGGAAGGGCTTGGTGAGGGGCGTCACCGTGGAGAAGTTCAGAGGGTCCTCACATGACGCCACCATGAGGCCGCTCAAGCTCACAGCTGAAGGCGTCTCCGTCCGACTGACGACACCTAAGAAGCGCGGCGAGGTCAAGAAGGCCGAGCCTGTCGAGCAAGAACCCACTCCCGATGCGGTCCAACAGACCCCTCCTGAGGAAGTGAAGGCTCCAGTCGAGCCAGCACCTGTGGCACCTCCGGCGCAGGATGTCTCCCAACCCGAGCCGCCTCCGCCCGATGACAACGGAACCCCAGGAGGTGGAGAGGCGACATGAGCGACAATGCCCCTCACAGGATGTCTACGGGTATCGAGGGCATGGACCAGATGCTCGACGGCGGGCTCATACCAGGCAGGCCGTACGTTGTGGCCGGTTCGTACGGTAGCGGTAAGACGACCTTCTGCGTGCAGTTCCTTCAGCAGGGCGTGAGACAGGGTGAACGGGCCCTGTTCGTGTCGATTGACGAGCCCCCGGCCGAGCTCAGGGAGAACGTGAGGTTCCTGGGCTGGGACGTGGGCAAGATCAGGATCCTGGATGTCCATCCGGCCGCCAAGGCATACAGCAAACGCGTATCCCTGGTAGAAGTGGCCGCCCAGAGAGCAGTCGGTTCCCTCAGAGACGCACGTGCGGATGCGAAGACGGAGTCCATGAAACAGATGTCACCCGACCTGTCACCGCAGTCCCTGCAACTCATGCTGAAACAAGAACTCCAGGAGGTCAAGTACTCCAGAGTCGTGATAGATTCGCTGACTTCCCTGAAGCGCCTTTCCGGGGAAGGGGAAGACAGCGACACTGGTATCATGTCGCTCCTGAGGTTCCTCTCCGAGGCGAATGTGACGAGTTTGATCGTGACGGACCTGCCCGATCCGACGGTCCTCGAGCCAGAGATGTTCTTGTCGAGAGGCATCATCAAGTTCCACAGGCTCATGGTCGCGTCGAAGACAGAGCGCTGCGTCTCCGTGGAGAAATTCAGAGGCTCCGCGCACGATTCTCTCCCTAGACCCCTGACCATCACGAAGTCAGGGGTAGCAGTGGACGCTAACAAGAAAGTGGGAAAGCCCATCTTGAGGATGTTCCAGGCAGTCCCCGTCGATTTCAGGTAAGCGCATCGCAGGTTATTTAGGGACGACAGCGTTGCGGTCTTCATCATGAAGAAGAAGTGCGGGTTGCCCGTGGTTGAGGTCGGGGGAAAACCCTTCGACATGGGCAAGCAGGCCGGGAGCAAGTGCGCGAAGCAGGGGAAGGTTTACAGGACGTCTATCGCTGAGAGTATCAAGCACTCTACGGGCATGTCCTGGGAGAAGGCGGTCATGAGGGCGAAGTTATACCTGCCCTACGCAGAGGCGTTCTATCCCGATTTCATCGAGGAGATCCGAGGCTATTCCGAAGGCGCGAAGATGCCGTTCGAAGACGCTTTCACGTTCTGCTGTCACGAACTCCTGTCACCCATCGGTTTCCGAGGATGCACGGACGTCGCCGCCAACGGCGATGTGACGCTCGAAGGAGATGTCCTCATAGGCCACAATGAAGATTGGTCGGCGAACGAGCTCGGCACAGTGGTGCTCCTCCACGCGAAACCCGCCAAGAAACCCGAGTTCGTGACGACATCCTACGCGGGGCTGGTGCCTTCGTCTGGGATGAACAGTGCAGGCCTGAGTCTCACGGGTAACGCCCTCAGCCCGAACGATGTCAGGATAGGCATACCAAAGCTCTTCCCTGTGAGGAAGGTCCTTGAATGCAAGCGGATAGGCGAGGCGCTCGAGGTCGCGATGCCAGAAGGGAGGGCGTCGAGCTACAACAACATATGCTCGGACAGCAGCGGAGAGATATACTCCCTCGAAGGGTCTGCCACCGACTGCGCCATCATATACGCTCATGGAGGCTATCTCGTCCACACGAACCATTACACGGAGGACAAGATGCGCAGGTTCGAGCAGAACCCCGCATTGACATCCTGCTCAACATTCAGGTATCACCGCGCCATGAGGCTCCTCGAGGACCAGTTGGGACAGGTCACGGTCGATTCGATCACATCCATATTCAAGGACCATGTGAACCGGCCGGGGTCGATATGCAGGCACGCGGACCCGAAGGATCACCCGCTGGACGTCTCCGAGACGATATTCTCCGTCGTGTTCGACCTCACGCGCCTGCGCGCGCACGTGTGTAGCGGGAAGCCCTGCACGGGCTGCTACGAGACCTTCCAACTAGGCGATTGACCCAGACGAACCATCATGGAAACCATTTTATCCCAATCACCGTATCACGCATGAGCCACATGGGCCCATAGCTTAGGTTGGCTGGAGCACCCGGCTGATAACCGGGAGGTCACCGGTTCAAATCCGGTTGGGCCCACGTCCTGTGTCTCGCCTCATCCCGCAGCCGGCGGGGATAGGGGTATGTGGTAGGGCAGGTGACGCATGTCCTTCCGTCTGCCGCCGGCGGCAGCGGCACGGGGCGGAAGGGCTCATGCGTCCGTGACGCGACTCATTTTCGAGACGCGTCGGTCTTGCCGATGTCCCTGGCCCGCTCGGACGGCGCCGATGCGTCCTTCTTACCGTCCAACAGCCCTTTCGCTACTGCCTGCGCCAGCCAGGTCGACAGCAGTGATGTCGCGCCCTGGTCGCCGCCTGCGGCCGATATCAGGATGTCCGGCGTGATCTTCACCCCGTTCACACCGACCTCGTCCATCAACTTGATCGCGGCCGTCGCCGTCGGTCCGAGCACCTGAGCCTGCGCGTTGTAGGCATCGGCTATGCCCTTCCCTACCTCACGCTGCTCGTACGCCTTTCCGTCCGCTATCGTCTTGATCTGGTACGATGTGCCGTCCCCGATCTGCTTCAGCCTGTACGCATCCGCCTCGGATAGCGCCTGAACCTTGTATTTCTCCCCGTCCGCCGTGATCTTGTTCAGGTCCCTGTCGCCTGCCGCGAGCTTCCTCTTTGCCTCCGCCTTGTGGTCCTCGATCTGTATCGACAGCATGGCTGCGACGACCTCGGGCTGCTTGTCCGCGTTGGCGGCCTTGGACTGGACATCGATCCGCTCCTCTTGCGCGAGCGCTTCCTGCTGGTACTGCGCCTGCTGCTGAAGGGCGATCTCCCTCTTGGTCTGGGTATCGAGCAGTGCCTGGTCGACCTTGATGTAGGCGATCAGAAGGTTCTGGGCCTCGACGTGGTACACCTCGAACTGCTGCTGGGCCTTCTCCAGGGCAGATCGCTGCAGCTCGGTCCTGCTCATGATGAAGTTGATTGCCTTCTCCTCGCCCGCCTTGTTCCTGAACGAAGAGTCGATGAGCGGATGGACGATCTGCTCGATCAGGTTCTTGACGGACCCGAACCTCGCGATTATGAACGCAGCGTTCTGAGGCCGTATGCGTATGATCATCCTGACATCGACCTCCAGCTGGAAACCGTCCATCGATGTCACCCTGAGCTGAGAGAACTTGAAGAACTCCGTGGCTTTGTCGCTCTCAACCTCGTCATGCACCTCGGTGCTCGTCTTGATGTTGCTCATCTGTGCGATCTGCGGGGTGTTATGCTGTGCCCTCTGGTCGACCCCTGACGCCCAGTCGATTGTGACCGCGCTGGTCGGAACCAGGTATGGCGTGAAGGCCAGAGGGTTGAGGTTGTACTTGCCTGGAGCAACGGGCTCCTTCCAGATCCCCCTCATGTTCTTGTCGAGTATCAGGAGCGTCTCAACATCCTCGTGCACTGGCTGCCCGAGTTCGACTAGTTGCTTTGCAGGGGTGGATGCCGAAACGGGTCCTACCGCACCGACATTGGGGATAGGTGAGCCCACCTTCTTCTCCAGCTCCAACCCGACATTGGACCTCAGGACCGCGACGTAGCCCGGCGGCACCTCAGTCACATCGTACAGTTCAACCTTGGACAGGAGGGGGTTGATGTAATATCTCCCTGGCTGGAGGGTGTCCAGCTGAGGGCCTCTGTGTCCTGCGCTCATCAGGAAGGCCTGTCCATCTTGGAAATACTGGCAGGCCTTCGCATTGGGGTACTCCTTCGTCGGCGTCTCGAGCATCCTCGGAGCCACGATGTATCCCGATGGAAGGGGAAGACCGTCGTTCGCAATGACGACGCCGATCTTCTCGGCCGGAACCCCTGTGATCGGAGCCTTAGTCACCTTGAAAGCGTACCTGTTTATCCTGTAAGTGCCGGGCCTCAGGATCGCGACCTGCGGGCCCTTCATGCCCCCGCCGTTCAGGAACATCTTCGCATCCTGGAAGTGGTTGCATTCGATCTCGTCACCCAGGAGTCTTCCCTTCGGGATGGCCCGCCCGTCTATGGACTCCACGATTCCGACCTCGTCAGGGAGTATCTCCGTGACCGGCTCCTTCTGGATCTTCCAGATGATGGGTATCCTCCAGTAGAGTCCAGGCATCAGAATGTCCGCCTGGACACCTATTTGTCCGTTCCGAGCGACAACCTGTCCCTGTGGCATCTTGGCACCAAACATCCTCTTGGTGAGAATCCCCACTTCGTAGTCAGTGATTAGCTTCAGGCCGGGGGCCAAGAGTGCCAGTGCAATAAAGATGCAGATGATCAGGAGTGTTGTGATTAGGTCCATATCAGTCCACACTCCGGACTTCCTCGTCTCCATGGTGTGTTATGGTGTTCGCTCGCTCGGATTCCGAATTCTTCTTGTATCCCGTTGACTCCACTCCAGTCCCTCCACCAGACTGCGCATTGCCACGGGCCGAATATATACTTTCGTCGGGAAGACCGAGGTCGCAAAGGCATTTCCTGGCGCGCGACAACACGGGCATGTCACCCAGCAACAATTAATAATCGGGACGCATCAAGGTCGGTATAAGTGAGCCATATGAAGGACAGGAGCATGAAGTTCTCCCAGGATTGGGACAAGCTCAAGGACCGTGTCTTTGCGACCATCAGAGTCCACAAGGGCGAGTTGAAGTATGCGCCCGACGAGACTATCGAGGTGCAGAGCCCCAAGGTGCGGTTCAGAGCGAAGGTATTGATTGCGACCAGCATGAAACTGAAGCAGGTACCCCTCGCATTCCTCGAGTACGACCTCGAGGCGAAGCCGGGCGAGAAACGTCAGGACCTCATGAACAAACTCGGGAAGTTGTATAAGTTCTCGGAGAGGCCAAACGAGGACGACGTCGCCACAATATACATTCTTCAGAAGATCTGAAACGCCTTATTCATCCGACTCCCTTGGTCGAATGACCAAGGGAGTACATTCTGAGCCTGAACCTCCCCTCGGAGCACCTATTCGAACCGGGTTCAATAGAAAGGTACGAAAATAGGAACGACATATACCACACTCATGGACGACACGGACATCAAGATCCTCAACCTCCTCCGAGGGAACTCGAGGATGAAGAACACAGAGATCGCCCGGCACGTGAACCTGACCGAGAGAGCTGTCAGGGCGAGGATAGAGAAGCTCGTCCGCGAGGGCATCATCAGGAAGTTCACAATCGAGACCACGCCCGTGGGGTTCGAGGGTATAGTGCTGATAGACACGCATGTGGGCAGGACATCTGCGGTCAAGGACAAGGCCACAGAGCTATCCGACAGCGTGTTCGAGTGTTCGGGGGAGTTCGACGTGGCCGTCAGGCTAAGGGCGGACAGTCTTGACGAGCTGAACAAGAGGATAGACGAGCTCAGGTCCTATCCCGGGGTGCTCAGAACAGCGACCCTCATCAAGTTCAATGAGAAATAGCCGAGATGATTGACGAGAAGGCCCGCGAGCAAGAATAAATAGGCGCGAGAGGCAATACACGCCCTGTGTCCCCAATGGACCTTATCGAGGCCATCAAGACACGCCGGAGCATAAGGCGGTACAAGGAGACCCCTGTGCCCGAGGAGCTTCTCAAGATCGTCCTGAACGCCGCCAGGCTGGCTCCCTCGGCGGACAACGCCCAGCCATGGAGGCTCATCGTGGTCACCGATGAGGACGTCAAGCTGAAGTTAGCGGCCGGAGCCAACAGCCAGAAGTTCATCGCCCAGGCCCCGATCGTTCTAGTGGCCTGTGGCGTCCCGGACGAGGCGTTCCAGACAGTTGGGGGCTATATGAGCAGCCATGTCATAGACGTCTCCATCGCCCTCGACCATCTCACGCTCGCTGCACACTCCGTGGGCCTGGGCACGTGTTGGATCGCGTGGTTCAAGGAGGATAAGGTCAGGGAGGCTCTAAACGTGCCCGAAGATGTGAGGGTCGTGGCGTTGACCCCGCTCGGATACCCTGACGAGGCGCCTGAGAGGCCCCCGAGGAAGAATCTCGAGGAGCTGGTGCTGCACGAGAAGTACCAATAAGCCTAAGCACATATCCGCCTATCACCAATAGATCGGTACGATTCGCCGTCTGCGCCCCCCGCGGACGGAGTTCGGAGGGAACCTAGTGGCATCCAAGGGTGTGACCAAGACCGGAGAGGCTTACTGCATGAGTTGCGGTGCCGCTGTCGATGCTGGGACTGAGAGGTGTGAATCGTGTTATTCGCATCTTGACAGCGAAGTGAAGGCTTTCCGGTGCCCCAGGTGTGACAAGGTCCTGGAACTCGGGACCTCTCAGTGCCCGAAGTGTTCGATGAAGTTCAAGGTCAAGACCGTCCGCCCGAGCGATGTGTCAGAGGACGAGAGGATACTCGAGAAGCTCATCGATTGGGGCAGAACAGACAAGGGCGAGCCGACAGCGCATGGGCCGGATGGGTTGCCAGAGACGCATGGCCTCACATCGGAGGAGGTTCAGTCCGTTTCAGGGCTCGTCCGACAACTCTCGGGATTGGCGGACCTGAGAGCGGAGGTCGCTTCCAGCATGGGGACGAACCTCTCTGAGGCTAGGGAGAGGATATCCCGGCTGATGGAGTCTGACCCTTCGTCCATTCCGATGGACCAACTCGAATCGGAGCTCGGGTCCGTATCTCAGGATTTGGCCCGAATCGATGAACTGCTGTTGAGCGCCCATCGCGTGGCCGAGGAAGTGGCGCGTACATTCTCTATGCCGGGCCCTGGTGGACTTGCAGAGGGACGACCAATCGCCCTGACGATTCCGGTGCACGCTGGGGGCACCCCCACAGTGACCCCGAACGACCTCCTGGAGCGCGAAGAACAAGTGCGCAAGAGGGAGGAGATGGTTGACCGCAAGATTAAGGCATACGCTCAGAAGAAGAAACAGCTGGAGACGATGGAGGCAGAGGCGTCGAGCAGGCAGGGTGCCACGGCGGCACCTGTCGCCACGGATGACAGGTCCAAAGAGCTCGAGAAGGCGATGGAGGCCCTGGCGTTGAAGGTCAGGTCCATCCACGAAGTGGTTTCTTCCGAGGGCGCCTGCGACGATGTCGAACCGTGCATCTCGTCGCTCGAGGAACACGTGAGACGGCTGGTCGTCACGAGGTCCGAGCTGGAGCAGAGCGTCGCTCAGCTCAAGGAGGGAGAACAGGAAGTCAGGACGCTCCTGAAGGCCCTGGATGGCCTGCTCGGCCAGCTCCCGAGCGAAGTGGTCGACAAGTTCTCGAAGACGGACGAGTTCAAGCTGTACGAACGTGTCCTCGACCGGTTGAGTATCTGACGGAGCATTTAATGTATATCCGGATATATTACCAGAAGACGCCCTTCAGCATCTATCCCCCCCTGAGATGCGATGGCATGAGTGCGGAGCTCGGCTAACATGGGACTCAGAGACAAGGCTAGAGAGAGCAGTACCAAGGTGGACGAGGTGCCCGAGCACCACGAAGAGCCTCAGGTACCCTCCATCGGCCCAGAGGAGCCCGCCGAGCAGGTGCCCCGAAAGACCGACGTCGACGTGCAACGACTCGAACCCTCAGTCACTTATCTCGTCGAGGAGGAGCGCCCAGAGATTGCGTATTCACTCTTCTTGTCGGAGCTGGCCGAGGGCAAGCGCGGCATGATAGTCTCAAGGACTTACCCGAAGAACCTGAGGAAGGCATTCAAGCTGAAGGATGTCCCCGTTCTCTGGCTCACGAACGCCATGAGTGATGAGGCGGTGGGTCCCAAGGACCTTGAGAGACTCACGCTCACTATCAAGAGGTTCCTTGAGGAAGGTGGCGGCAACCTCATCCTCATAGATTCGCTCGAGTACCTCATAACGAACAACAAGTTCGTTAGCGTCATGCGGCTCCTTCAGACCCTGCGTGACATGGTCGCTGTTCAGAAAGCCGTGTGCATCGTCTCGCTCAAGTCCTCCACCTTGGAACCTTCCAAACTCGGGCCTGTCGAGCGAGAGCTGGAGGTCTACTCTCCAGACGAGTCCAAACCCGTTCCACAGGTTCACGAGGCAGAGAGCAGGCTCATGGTGGAGCTGAAGCAGGACGAGGTGATCATCGAGGCCGAGAAGGTGGAGGCAGAGAAGACCTCCCTTGAGACGCTCAAGGCCCAGCTCGAATCGGATAGGGGGGCCATCGACGCCGAGAGGAAGGACCTCGACAAGGAGCGTCAAGAGGTGAAGCAGACGCTCTTGAAGGTCAGGCAGACCCGGAAGGAGCTCGAGGACTTCAGGATTAAGCTCACGAAGGACGAGGCCGAGCTCACTTCGAAGGTCAGATCGAAGCTCGCAAAAGAGATGCAGGCCCTCGAGACGAAGAAGACGAACCTTCAGACGGTCGAGAAGGAGATCGAGGCCCGCTACCTGCAGTTGGACAAGGTCGTGAGCCTCAAGACCGAACAGAGGACGATTGAGCTGCAGAACGAGGCGAGGAAACTCGAGGCGGAGAGGACCAGGATGGCCGATCTCGCCACGCGTCTCGAGGCCGACAGACGTTCCATAGACGAGCGGCTGGCGAGTCTCGAACAGAAGGAGACCGATCTCGCGAGACACATCGCGGATTCCACATCGAGGGAGAAGGTGCTCCAGGAGAGGGAGCACGCGCTAGCCCTCGATAAGGTCGAGTTCGAGAAGGAGCGCGCGGCCGCTGACTCCGAGAGGAAGGAGCTCGACAGGCTGAAGAAGTCCCAGGAGCAGGAGCTCGCTCAGATGAGGACTGAGGCCCAGCGCACGGCCGCCGAGGTCTCGCAGAGGGAGGAGTCCGTATCACGATTGACACACGAGCTGGAGTCCCTGAGGGCTAAGCTCGTGTCACAGGAGCAGATACTGTGCGATAGAGAGGCCAAGCTGGCGTCCAAGCTCGAGGAAACCGCGACAAGGGAGAGGGAGCTCGCCGCCGCCGAGGAGGAGGCCAAACAACTGATGGAGAAGGCCTCCCACACCGAGGAGTCCGCCAAGAGGAAGGAGGGTCTCCTGGATGAGGAGCGGACGAGACTACTGTCCGACATCGACCGAGACAAGGCCGAGACATCGCAGAAGGTCCTTGAGCTTCAGAAACGCGAGGAGAAGCTCCGCTCAGACGAGGACAGGTTCTCCAAGGAGAGCGAGGCGAGACGCAAAGCCCTCACAGACTTCGAGATACAGCTCAAAGAGAGGAGCGCCAGCCTGACCGAGCTCAAAGAAGATGTTGAGAAGAGAGAGGAGGAGCACAGGACCCTCTCGACGGACCTCCAGGCATCGAAAGCCGCGGCCGAGGAACAGAAGAGACAGCTCTCGGACGAGATTTCCGCGTTCACGCGCGAGGTCGATGAGACGAAGGAGAAGCTCACGCTCGAAAGGAACGCTCTCGAGCAGGCGAGGATCGAATTCGAGAACTCGCGGACGGACACACAGAGGCGCATCTCCGACCTCGAGATCGACCTGAAGGAGAAGTTGGAGAAGGCCGAGGAGGACCGCAGGGACGCGGAGGAGAAGGCGTACTCGGTCGAGGAGATGAAGAACATCCTCGACCGGAGGTCGAGCGATGTCGCCGCTCAAGAGCTCAAGATGGCCGAGGAGCGAGTGGAGCTCGACCAGCTCAGGCGGGAGCTGAACAAGCGCGATGAGGATTTCAAATCGATGGAGGACGACCTCGGCGCGAAGGAGGACAACCTCCGGTCGACGGCCGAGATGCTCCAACAGACCAAATCCACGCTGGACGAGCGCGAGAGACTGCTCAAGGACCAGCTCATGAAGAACGAGAAGGAGCTCTCGCAGATCGAGAAGGGGCAGAGCGATCTCTCGGAAGCCACCAAGGTGATGCACGAGGAGAAGGCCAAGCTCGATTCACGTTCAGAGGAGATATCGGCGCTGCAATCCGAACTCGATTCGTGGAAGGCAGAACTGGACGAGATAGCCTCTGGCCTGGGCACTAAGGAGGCTGCCCTGAAGTCGAAGGAGGACGGACTCCTGAAGGCCGCCCCGGACCTAGAGGCTCGTGAGAGGCGGCTCTCGGAACAGCTCGAGGCACTGGACGTCAAACGAGACAGCATGGAGGGCGAGCTCGCCGAGCGGGCGAAGGCGCTTGAGGAGAGCGAGGCGTCGCTCAAGGTCGCGAAAGAGGAACTCGGGGCCTTGGAACTCGAAGTGAGCGAACGCGAGCAGAAGATCGCCGAGGTGGAGAAGCGGGTGGAGACGGAAAGTGCTGAGTTCGAGCAGGCGAGATTGGCCCTCGAGGAGGAGCGCACCGAGCTCGAACGAGCGAGAGCCGAGGTCGACATGCATAGGGACACTACCCACAAAGGCCTCGAGGAGGCTCAACGAGACACTGCCGATCTGAAGGCCCAAGCCGAACACCTGATGAGGGAGGCCGAGCAGCAGAGAGCCCAGCTCGCGTCGAAGGAGGCTGAGCTGCAGCAGAGGTCTGACGAACTCGAGACGGGGAGGCGGGAGTTGGAGGAGACGGATGCCCGGACCTCCGAGCGACTTGCCGAAGCAGAGAAGAAGATGGCCGAGGCGGAGGCCAGGCTCGCGGATGTCTCTCGGCGCGAATCCACGACGTCCCAGGACTCCCAGAGGGTCGCGTCTCTGGAGAAGGAGCTGTCGACGCGGAAGAAAGAACTCGAGGAGGCTGCCGCCGGTCTGGAGACAAGCAAGGCCGAGCTGGAGGAGGCGAGAGCCGCGCTGGCTGACGAGCGGGACTCGCACACCGCGGACGCGGAACGCTTCATCGAGGACAAGGAGCAGCTCGAGAAGAGTCTGGCCGCGTTCGCTGCGGACAGACAGTCCCATGATATCACTGTCGCGAAGTCGCAGTCTGAGCTAGAAGCGGCCTGGACCGAGGTCGAGGCCCTCAAGAAGGAACTCGAGGAGAAGTCGACTGGACTCGACGAGGCCCGCACCATAGTCTCCGAGAAGGAGGGGGCTCTCGAGTCAAGGGAGTTCGAGGTCCAGACCAGGTCTAGCCAGCTCACCGAGACTGCGTCCAAGATAGATGCCCAACTGAAGGATGTGGAGATAAGAGAGTCTTCCTTGCGCAATCTCGCGGAACAGATGAGCGCGAAGGACTCCGAAGTCCGCGAGAGGCTCAAGACCCTCGAAGAGAGGGAAAGGGTCCTGGAAGACAGGGATACGGAGTTGTCCGCCTGGGAGGCGGAGCTTGCGGCCCTTGACACAGATGCGAAGGCCAGAACCGAGGCCGAACAGGCGGCCGCTCACTTGAGGTCGGCCGAGTTCGACGCGCGCGAATCGTCTCTCTCGACAAGAGCCAAAGACCTCGATTCAAGAGAGGTGGCGCTTGCGACCATGGAGACCGAGTTGAAATCTCAGTTCGCGGATACACAGGTTCAGGGACAGGAAGAGAAACAACGTCTGGATGTACTCGGGGCCGAGCTCGAGCAGCAGCAGGCTGAGCTCGAAGCGGCCATGAGGGCGTCATCCGAGGCCGAGACGGCGCTAAGGGCGAGGAACGCAGCCCTCACGGCCAGGGAAGAGGACCTCTCAAAGCGCGATCAAGAGATGCAGGAGGTCAGGGACAAACTAGGCACTCTTGAGGCGGCTGTCAACATCCGCGAGCAGGGTGTGGACCAATCCATCACCGAGTACAAGTCCGTCCTCGCTGAGATCGCGGCGGAAAAAGAACGACTCCAGACGAGGGAGGCGGATCTAGACAGGCGTGTCATGCAGTTCGAGCGGAGCCTCGAGGACTTCGAGATGCTCCAGATCGAAATGGACCGTGACAGGTCGGCGGTGCAACAGAGAGAGTCCGGCCTCGAGCAGCTGAGGGCGGAGCTCGAGAAATGGCGCCAGGAGCTCATGGAGAGGCGCGAGAAGCTCGAGGAGGAGGTCCGCGAGAAGGTGGCGGCAATGGCAAAGGACATTGCAGCAGCGTCGAAGGCGAAGACCCCTGAGGCCTCTGACGAAACCCTACTCCGCAGAGAGGTCGAACTCAGGAACATGGAAGAATCCCTCAAGAACAAGGAACGGGACTTCGAGACCAGGGAGAAGACCCTCGTGGTCGAGATGGACCGTATGGAGAAGGAGCGCGCGGAGGTCCAGGACCTGTGGGAGAAGGTCGAGGGGTCCAAGGAGGGGCTGGCGTCCGTCGACGCAAAGACCTTCGAGGAGCTCGACCGCAGGAGGAAGGACCTCGATGAAGCATATCTCAAGCTCTCAGAGCGCGAAGGGAGCGTCAGAAAGGACGAACAGCGCCTCGAGGATGAGTGGTCCCGACTCCAGTCGATACAAGAAGAGCTCGCTGACCTTGCGAAGGTGCTGAAATCCCGCGAGGAAGACCTGAGAAAGTTGGACGGGGCCGCCTGAAGGGCGGCCCGGTGTTTGGTTTTCGTTTCAGAACGTGCTTATCTTGCCCGCGACTATCTCGTCGGTGAGCTTGTGCATGTTCTTGAGCTGGTCGTCGAACAACGCAGCCGCTTCGCGCTCGTACTTCTTCTTGTCGACATTGGGCGCGAATATCAGGTTGGCGCTGGCTAGCTGGGGCTCGTCTATGGGGCTGCCGATCTGTGAGAGGATCCTCGTGTGGACCTCGAGTATGTCTCCCCGGCCCATCTTGTAGATCTCGTCCGCGACCCTGTTGGACAGTATGTTGTACAGTTTCCCCACATGCGTGACCGGGTTCTTGCCAGCGGAGGCTTCCATGCTCATGGGCCTCATCGGGGTGATCAGGCCGTTCGCCCTGTTGCCCCGTCCGACGGAACCGTCGTCGCCGTTCTCCATCGACAGTCCGGAGACGGTGAGATAGTAGATGTCCTTCTTGTAATCGTCCGCGGTGTTCACGAAGACCCTGAGATTCCTCTTCGTGTGCTTGCTCGCGAAGTCGGTCACGTTGTCCTTCATCTCCTCGATGACACTCTTGTAGTGGCTCTTGTCAGGCACCTTGGACGACACCATGGCGCACGCAATCGTGAGGTCGATGTCCTTACCGTTCCTGCACGCCATGACCTTGACATCCTCGCCCACCTCCGGCATCTTCTTCCAGAGCTTGCCGTTGATGTATTTCTCGGTCTCGAGAGTGATCTTCTCGGTCTCGCTCAGGGGACCGAAGCCTACACCGAACGAGGTGTCGTTCGCCAGGAGGCGCTGTGTCTCGTAGAGGCCCCTCAGATCCACGCTGCCCTGTCCGATCATGCAGTCCAGCACCACGTCCCATTCGACGTCGAGGTTCTTGCACGTCTTCTCGAGGTAGGAGTACGCCGCCTTCATCGCGACCGTCCTGTACGGGAGCCTCTCGTTGTTGACGTTGGTCGTGGCACGTCCCACGAGTAGGATGTATATGGGCTCGAGTATCGAGCCTCCTCCGAACTTCGGGGCGGACTGACCGCCCACAATCTGTGTCTCATCAGTGTTGTGGTGCAGTATCCTCCCATACCTCTCGATATACATGTGACACAACGCGCGGCTCACGCTCTCAGCAAGGCCATCGGCTATGCTGTCAGGGTGGCCTATGCCCTTCCTCTCAACAAATTCGACCTGCTGCTGTTCGACAGGCGTGTGCGTGAGTTCCTTTATGAATATGTTCCTACCCATTGGCTCGCCTCGCTGGACTGACGGCGAAGAATATGATAGCCTCACTTAATGCTTTCGCAATTAATCGAAAGGTTCTTGAAAATGGTTTGTTAAGGATTTGGTGCCTGGTCAGTGCTTCCCGTAGCCTTTCCGCCTCTCAGCCCTAGCTGTTCCTTCCGGGATGAGGGCGAACTTCTCACCCGATAGAACGCCGGCGACGCCTTCCTTGCTCTCGATCTTCCCGTAGGTCTCGCAAAGCTTGCACGTCGGCGGGCAGACGCTGACCCTATCCTTCGGTTCAGGGTACTGGAATATGCCGCCCTCGTAGTTCCTCAGTATGACCCTCTTGTCGGACATCGATATGAGATACTGGGGAGCTATGGGTATCTTGCCGCCTCCTCCCGGGCCGTCGATTATGAATGTCGGGATGGCAAACCCGGATGTATGTCCCCTGAGTGCCTCCGCGATCTCGATGCCCTTCGCCACGGATGTTCTGAAGTGCTCAATCCCCCTGGACAGATCGCACTGGTAGTAGTAGTATGGTCTGACCCGGATCTTCACGAGGTTCTGCACGAGGGCCTTCATGATCGTCGGGCAGTCATTGATCCCCTTCAGGAGCACGGATTGGTTACCGACGGGTATCCCCGCGTCTGCCAGCATCTCCACGGCCTTCTTCGACTCCGGGGTAATCTCCTTCGGGTGGTTGAAGTGCACGTTGAGCCAAATCGGATGGTACTTCTTCAGCATCGCGCACAGCTTAGGGGTGATTCTCTGCGGCAACGTGACTGGCGCCCTGCTACCCAGCCTGACGATGTCGATATGGTCTATCGCCTGCAGACGCGATATGATGTCCTCGAGCTTCTCGTCCGAGACTAAGAGACAGTCGCCGCCTGAGAGGAGGACGTCCCTGATTTCCTCGTGCTTCCTGATGTACTCGATTGCTGCGTCGATTGTGTCCTGACCCCTCTCGGCGTCGGTCTGACCGGCGAGCCTCCTCCTCGTGCAGTGCCTGCAATACATTCCGCACTGGTCGGTTATGAGGAACAGAACCCTGTCAGGGTACCTGTGCGTGAGTCCGTGCACTGGCGAATCGATGTCCTCAAAGAGCGGGTCCTCCATGTCAGAGGCGCTGAAATCAGTCTCTTTAATCGTCGGGACAGCCTGCATCCTCACGGGACAGTGCGAATCGTCCGGGTCCATCAGGGTCGCGAAGTACGGCGTGATTGCCATGCGGAGGATCTTAAGGGACTCCTTGATCCCCGCCTCCTCCTCAGGGGTGAGGTTGATGACCTGCTTCAACTGCTCGACGGTCGTGACCCTGTTCCTGAGCTGCCATCTCCAATCGTTCCACTCCTCTTCCTTGACATTCTTCCAGAGGGGGATGTCCTTGTATGACCTCATTACCACTACCTCGCGAGATGTTCAGATGACATCATGATGAACACCGTATTTATCATCTGCCCACGAGATTGCCTGGCCCGTTACGAGAGTCGGTTCCAGGATACGAAAAAAGGAGGGCATCTGACGATGCATAGGCAGATTCGTAAGCGCTTGTCTAAAAAATCAGGAGATGGCCGATGTTATTCACCAATGGTTAAATAGCCGGATTCGTGTCTCCAAAAATCGCCATCCCAGACTCGCAGAGCGGGCGCCGGATGATGTGCTGCTGGGAGCCGGGCGCGCCCGTTGGCCGGGAGCGAATCGAGGGACCTGATATGAGGAGAGTTGCGATTGTTGGAGCGGGGCAGAGCAAGTACGGCGAGTTCCCCGAGAAGGGCATAAAAGAACTGTTCTTCGAGGCATACAAGGACATGGCTTCGAGCGTCGACAAGAATTTCGACCCGAAGCAGATCGAGTCGGCGTATGTAGGCAACCTGGGGTCTGGAGGGTTCCAGCTCGGGAACATGTCGGCGCTGGTCGCCGAGTACGTCGGCCTGCCGTACATTCACACGGTCAGAGTCGAGAACGCATGCGCCTCTGGTGGATACGCGCTTGTCGCGGCCGTCATGGATGTCATGTCCGGTGCGCACAAGATGGTCCTCGCCGGCGGCGTCGAGAAGATGACGGATGTCTCGGGCATCAAGCAGAAGTATTGGCTGGGCGTATCGGGAGACACCGAATACGAGAGACTCGCGGGCACGACCTTCGCGGGGCTTTACGCGCTCATCGCCCACCGTCACATGCACGAGTTCGGAACGAAGCGCGAGCACCTCTCGATGGTGGCCGTCAAGAACCACAAGAACGGTGCACAGAACCCGAAGGCGCAGTTCCAGAGGGAGATCCAGATGGAACAGGCCATGAAGGCCCCGATAGTCGCTTACCCGCTCAACCTATTCGACTGCTGCTCCACAACTGACGGGGCATCATCGCTGCTCGTATGCGATGCTGAGATTGCCAAGCAGTTCACGGACACGCCCATATATGTCACGGGGTTCGGCACCTCTAGCGATTATCTCGCGATTCACGACAGGATCAGCACGGTAACGCTCGAAGGCACGAAGCGGGCGTCTCAACACGCCTACAAGATGGCGGGCCTGACGGCCAAGGACATACAACTGGCGGAAGTCCACGACTGCTTCACCATCGCTGAACTCCTCGCCTACGAGGACCTCGGGTTCTGCGAGAAGGGCAAGGCTGGCCAGTTCATCGAGGAGGGGCACACCAAGATCGATGGCGACAAGCCCGTAAACGCAAGCGGGGGCCTTAAGTCCAAGGGGCATCCCATCGGCTCGACCGGAACCGGTCAGGCGTACGAGATGTTCAACCAGCTCAGGGGCACGGTCCAGAAACCGACCAGACAGGTCAAGGGTATCGAGAAGGGCTTGGTCCACAACGTCGGAGGGTCGGGAGGGACAGTGTCCGTCTCGATCATGGAGAGGTGAGCTCGATGGCTACAGGCATATCTGGATACAGTTCGTACATCCCCCGGCTGAGGATCAAGAAGGAAGACTACGCCAAGGCATGGGGTTCGTTCCAGGCGGCAGGTGTCAGCGAGAAGTCCGTGATGGGCTTCGATGAGGACATCCTGACTGCGGCTTCCAAGGTCTCCAGGAGGGCGCTCGAGTCCGTCCCTCTGGCCCCTGCGAAGGTCACAAGGTTCGCGCTCGCGTCCACGACCGCGCCATACCTCGAGAAGCTGCTCTCGGGGACGGTCCTGGTCAATGTGGGCATGCCGAGCTCCACGTTCGCATCGGACCACACGACCTCGACCAGGGCAGGCACTGAGGCCTTCGTCTCGGGAATCGAGCACGTTAAGGCGAGTCCGGGTGGTGTCGCCGTCGTGGCCACCGCAGACGCCCCCAGAGCGAGCATGTGGGACCCTATAGAGCATCCGATGGGCGCTGGCGCGGCGGCATTCGTGCTGTCATCGGATAACCTCATAGCCGAGGTCGAGGGGTACGCATCGTTCGCGATGGAGCACTTCGGCGAGCGCTTCAAACCCGCCGGAGACGAGACGCTCCACGACCTGAATGTGAAGAAGTTCTTCGCGTCGTCGTTCACCACCTGCACGACGATGGCCTGTGCTTCCCTCCTGAAGAAGCTGGGAACGAAGCCTGAGGATTATGCGCATGTCGTCATACAGCAACCGGACGCAAAGACCCCAGGGTCGGTCGCGGGCAAGCTCATGTTCAATGACGCGCAGATGGCGTCCGGCCTCGTTTCCGTGAACCTGGGAGACCTCGGGGCTGCCTCGACAACGGTCGGTCTCGTAGCCGCCTTGGACGCGGCGAAGGTCGGGGACAGGATTATAGTGATCTCGTACGGCTCAGGCGCTGGTAGTGATGCCATCAGCCTGAAGGTCGTCTCCGATAGAAAGCCGGTCCCGAGTTTCAAGACCCAGCTAGAGAAGAAGGAGTACATCGACTACATCCAGTATGTGAAGCTCAAAGGAGCTCTCAAGTGAGGTGACATGAATGGCACACGTTTCGGTCCCCATGTATTGGCGCACGATACCCCAGAGGTACAAGATGGTGGGGCAGAAGTGCAAGAAGTGCGGCGCTGTGAACTTCCCGCCCAAGGGCGTCTGCAAGTACTGCAACGCGTCCTCGGAGTTCGATGAGCTTCAGCTGAGCGGCAAGGGCAAGGTGCACACGTTCGTCCTGATAGGAGCAGGCGGTGCGCCTCCGGAGTTCGCGGAGCAGATGAAAGCCGGAGGTTCATACCCCGTCGCCATCGTCGAGCTTGCCGAGGGCCCCAAGGTCATTGGCCAGATGACCGATGTGAACCCCAAGGACGTCAAGATGGGCATGCCCGTCAAGGCCGAGCTCAAGAAGATATACACTGAAGAGGGAGTCATACGGTACGGATTCAAGTTCGCACCCGATCAGGAGGGTAAGTGAGATGACATCGGACAAGATGATGACAATGAAGGAGGCGGTGTCCAAGTTCGTGAAGGACGGGGACTCCATCTACCTAGCGGGATTCACGCACATGATCCCGTTCGCCGCAGGACACGAGATAATAAGGCAGAAGAGGAAGGATTTGACCCTGTTGAGGGCCACCCCGGACATCGTTTATGACCAGATGATTGCCGCCGGTTGCGCCAAGAAGCTGGTATTCAGCTACGCTGGCAATCCTGGCGTTGGCTCCCTGAGATGCTTCAGGCGGTCGCTCGAGAAGAACATCCCGAGACCGCTCGAGATCGAGGAGTACACGCACTTCGGGCTGTCCGGCAGACTGTTCGCAGGCGCGACCAACATGCCGTTCCTGCCGATGAGGACGAACATCGGCTCAGACCTGCCCGCTGAGAACCCACTCATCAAGACAATCAAGAGCCCGTACAGCGACGAGGTCGTGTCAACAGTCCCGCCGCTGAACCCCGACGTGGCAGTCGTCCATGTCCAGCGAGCCGACGTCAGCGGGAACTCGCACATATGGGGAATCATAGGCGAGCAGAAAGATGCGGCGTTCGCGGGCAAGAAGGTCATCGTGAGTTGCGAGGAGATCGTGGACGAGTCAGTCATCAGGTCTGACCCGAACAGGACCCTCATCCCCGATTTCGTCGTCGACGCGGTCGTGCATGAGCCGTGGTGCGCCCACCCGTCCTACACGCAGGGATATTACGACAGGGACAATGAATTCTACATGCAATGGGACGATGTCACGAAGGAGCACGACACCACCATGAAGTACATGGATGAGTGGGTGTTCGGCGTTCAGGACAGGTCCGAATACATGAAGAAGATGCCCTCGTCCAAGATACTGAAACTCACGCCCAAGACCGCTTACAGCACACCTGTCAGCTACGGGAGTGTTTGAGGAGGCTGATGACGATGACAACAGATATCACACCGAGCGAATTGATGGTGATTGTTGCGGCAAGGGAGCTCAAGGACAAGGAGACGGTCCTCGTGGGCGTTGGCATACCGAACCTTGCGGCCAACCTGGCGAAGAAGCTCCAGGCGCCCGGACTGAACATGGTCTACGAGTCTGGCGCTGTCGGGTCCAACCCGACCAGGATGCCGCTCTCGATCGGCGACCCGTGCCTCGTCACTGGCGCGAAGAGCATCTGCACCATGTACGAACAGTTCGCATACTACCTCCAGGGAGGCAGGATAGATGTGGGCTTCCTCGGGGGTGCGCAGATCGACAAGTACGGCAACATCAACTCGACGATCATCGGGACTTACAAAACGCCGAAGGTCAGGCTGCCAGGAAGCGGAGGGGCTTGCGACATCGCCTCGAACGTGGGCAAGATCATCGTGATCACCCCGCACGAGAAGAGGAGGTTCGTCGAGAAGGTGGACTTCAAGTCGAGCCCTGGCTTCGTCGACGGCAAGGAGAACTGGAGCAAGCTCGGCCTGCAGGGCGGCGGACCGTACGCGGTCATAACGAACCTGTGCACCATGAAGTTCGACCCGAAGACCGGCGAGATGATGGTCGTCGCTCTCCAGCCAGGCGTGACCATTGAGAAAGTCCAGGAGAACACTCCATGGAAGCTCAAGGTGGCAGACAAGCTCGAGAGCACGCCCGCGCCGACGGAGAAGGAGCTGACCACGCTCCGTTCCCTCGACCCGACGAAGATATACCTCGGGTGAGGCCATGTCTCCGTTCGATCCTGTCGCTGAGTACAAGGCGAAGACGAAGAAGAGCGCTCAGTGGTCTGAGCACGCCAGGAAGTATCTTCCTGGTGGGGTCACCGGCAACGTGAAATTCTATGGGCCATACCCTGTGTATCTCAAGAAGGCCAAGGGGTCCCACGTGTGGGACTTGGACGGTAACGAATACATCGATTACATGCTCTGCTTCGGCCCGCTGATACTAGGACATGGTGATGCGAGGGTCAACGCCGCGATCAAGAAGCAGATGGAGTCCGACGGCAGCCTGATATTCGGCGCGCCCCACGAGGGCGAAGCGAAGATGGCCGAGAGGCTGTCACGCATCTTCCCGTGCGGGGAGCGCGTCAGGTTCACCAACTCCGGCCTCGAGGCCACGCTACATGCGCTCAGGTTCGCAAGGGGCTTCAAGCAGAAGGGAAAGATCGCCAAGTTCGAAGGGCACTACCACGGATGCTATGATCAGGCCCTGATCAGCCTCACGCCGTCAGCTGATGTCAGGGGTCCGGACTCTGCGCCATGCTCCGTCGGGTCGTCATTCGGGACGTCCCAGGACACTATCGAGGACACTCTGGTACTGCCGTTCAACGACATCCAGAGCACGGAGAAGCTCCTGAGGAAGCACAAGGACGAGCTCGCGGCGGTCATAATGGAGCCAGTCCAGAGAGGGTTCGTCCCCTCCAAGCCAGAGTTCATCAAGGCCGTCAGGGAGATCACTCGCGAGCTGGGCATCGTGCTCATCTTCGACGAGGTCATGTCGGGCTTCAGGATGGAGAAGTTCGGCGGCGCCCAGAACACTTATGGTGTCGACCCGGACATGACCTGCCTGGGCAAGATCATAGGCGGTGGGCTTCCGAGCGGGGCGATCCTAGGAAAAGAGGAGATCATGAGTGTTGTCGACCCGATCACGAGGCCGAAGGACGCAAGGGTCTTCCATGGAGGCACGTTCAACGGGCACCCGACCGTTCTGGCCGCGGGAAACGCGACGCTCGATGTGCTCCAGCTTCCGGAGACATACCCGTACCTGAACAAGATATCCGACAAGCTCAGGAACGGGTTCAACGACCTCTTTGCGAGAAGCGGCTTCGACGCGAGGGCCATCGGGCCTGGCTCGACATTCAACGTGCTCTTCGCGAAGAAGGGGTCCAAGGTGGACCTCAGCGATATCAGGGACTACAGGCATGCGGCCGCGTGCGACTCCGCCCTGAGAGCGCAGTTCGACTACGGCCTCATGGCGAGAGGGATGCACTTCCACCCCGACAAGCCGTTCTACACATGCACGGCACACTCGGAGAAGGATGTCGACGTGACCCTGAAGGCCGCCGAAGACGTACTGAAGAGGATGAAGGCCTGAAGAGAGGTTCTCAGACTTCGACTTCCAGCCTTCCCTCGAAAACCCTAACCGCGGGACCGGTCATGACAGCACGTCCGTCCGGTCCCAGTTCTATTCTCATCATGCCACCCTTGGTCCGCACGTCGACTGGCCCTGGCACCACCCTCTCGAGCATCAATGACACGCACGCACACGCGGTCGCACCCGTGCCGCATGCGAGCGTCTCGTTGAACACTCCTCTTTCGTAAGTCCTGATCGTAATGTCGTGTGGACCTGTGACCTGAACGTAATTGATGTTGACGCTCTTCGGGAACCGGCGCTTGTCAGCGTTCACCTTCTCCCCCACCTTGACGAGCGGTGCCGACTCCAGGGCGTCCGTGAACAAGACAATATGCGGCTCCCCAGTATCAACGATTGACCCGTCCTCCGCCCCTGAAGCGGTGTCCACACGGAAGTGCAGCATGGAGTCTTCAGGGAGACCGGCATCCACAACATACTCCTCGAGGTCCCTCCTGAGGGTTCTCACGGGGCCCATGTCCACCCTGTAGCCATCACCATCCCTGGCGACATGTTTCACGCCATCCCCAGTCAGGACGTCGACTGAGTCCTTGCCCAGCTTCGCCATAAGGTGAGCGGCGACGCATCTCAGGCCGTTCCCGCACATGTCCGCCTCGTTCCCGGCGGGTTCGAACAGCCGCATCGACCCGTCAACGCCGGGCGCGTCTTCGACGAACAGCACGCCATCGGCTCCGACCCAGAAGTTCCTGTTCCACAGGAACCTCGCCATTGCACTCCTGTGGGCATCAGACGTCCTCGAGCCCGATGTTTCGTCCTTGAGGATGAAGTCGTTCCCGCATCCTTGGTACTTCACGAACCTGAAATCGTACTTCATCGTGGTTCGGAACGGACACGAGACATATTATGTTTTCCAGGTGTTCGTGGAACGGTTAAATATCCACGTCCAGAATATCGGTGTGGCACGGATTGGGCCCGCGCCATTGGGTATGCACATGCACGACCTTGTCATCAGGAACGGGACGGTCATAGACGGGACCGGTGCCACTAGGAGGAAGATGGACGTGGCCATAGATGGTACCCGGATTGCGGGCATCTACAAACCCTCCGAAGGCAAGGGAGCAATCACCGTCGACGCCGACAGGATGATTGTGTGCCCAGGGTTTGTGGACATTCACACGCATTCAGACATCTCGCTTCTCGGCTGCCCTCTGGCGGAAAGCAAGATACGGCAGGGCGTCACCACAGAACTCATCGGGAACTGCGGAGGTTCGGCCGCCCCATTGGTCGGATTCGCGAGGAAGGCTGCCCAGGACCATGCGAAGGAACTCTGGGTGGACGTCACATGGTCCACATTCGATGAGTACCTGCTGAGGCTAGCGGATGTCAGGACGTCTGTGAACGTGGCATCGCTGGTCGGCGCCGAGACGCTCAGGCTAGGAGTCATCGGGGCCGATGACCGACCGCCGACCGACGATGAGCTTGGCCAGATGAACAAGCTCCTGGCTGACTCCATGATCGAGGGAGCGTTCGGCCTGTCGTCGGGTCTGATATACGCCCCTGGATGCTTTGCGAAGACTGAGGAGCTCATATCTCTTGCGACCACCGCGGCCTCCCTTGGAGGCATGTATGCAAGCCACATAAGGGGTGAGGGGAGGACTCTCGTCGAAGCGGTCATGGAAGCTATCCGGATAGGGCGGGAGTCGGGTTGCAGGGTCCAGGTTTCACACCATAAGGCCACGGGAGAGAAGAACTGGGGCCTGGTTGAGAAGACCCTTGCCCTCATGGACCAGGCACGCAGGGAGGATGTGGACGTCGCGTTCGACGTCTACCCGTACACTGCCTCGTCCACAGCTCTCGATACCATCCTCCCACCTTGGGCGCGCGAGGGGGGCAAGGAGAAGGAGCTGGAGAGGCTTAGGGACCCGCATGCCCGGGAAAGGATGAAGTTCGAGTTCCCCAACAGGGACACCGATTGGGAGAACACCGTCGCCGAAGACGGCTGGACGAACATAGTCATGGTAGGCTTCAAGAACGCTGCGAACAAGGATTTCGAGAACAGGTCTGTGCAGTCTGTCGCGGACGAGCTCGGAAAGGATCCGGCTGAGGTGGCGCTCGACCTGATCCTTGACGAACAGCTAGGGGTCGGCGCGGTATTCCACGAGATGTCCGAGGACGATGTCAAGAGGGTCATCTCACACCCTCTGTCCATCGTGGGTTCGGACGGAGAGTCAGAGGCACCGTATGGACCGACGGGCTCGTCGCCTACTCATCCGCGGTCATACGGCACGTTCCCGAGGGCGATCAGGAGGTACTCCATCGAGATGGGGCTCATGACCCTCGAGGAGGTCATCCACAAGATGACCTCGAGGCCGGCAGATAGGATAGGCCTCTCGGACAGGGGCGTCATCTCCAAGGGTATGGCCGCGGACGTGGTCGTCTTCGACCCTGAGAAGATTAGGGACGTCGCGACCTTCGAGGACTCCCACAGGTATGCGGAAGGCGTCGTGCACGTGTTCGTGAACGGCTCTGTGACCGTCCAGGACGGCGAACACACCAGGGAGAAGGCAGGTCAGGTCCTGAGGCATAAGGTCAGCGTCTCGTGACCGTCAGCCGCATAGGTCCATGGCGGTCTTGGCGTACACGAGCATGCACTTCTGAAGGTCGCCTGTGAGGACGTACTCCGTCCTCGAGTGCGCTCCTTTTCCTCCGGGTCCGAACACGACGGTCGGGGTCTTGCCGAAGTGTGTCATCAGTGCCGCGTCGGTCCAGCCCCAGAAACTCGTGACCTTCGGCTGCTCCCCGGTGACCGATGCCACCGATTCCTTGAGCGACATGACCAACCGGTGGTCCCCAGGGACGTAATTGGGCACGTGGGTCATCGTCTTCATGTTCGTGTAGTCCCGCTTCAGCTCGGCCTTGAACCTCGGGTCGGCCTTCTTCAGGCTGTCGAACAGGTCGTAAATCTCCTGGAACACAGTCTGAAGGTCCTCCTCAGGCGTCCACCTCCGGTCGATCTTGACCAGGCAGTGGTCCGCGACAGAGCTGGGCTGCTGTCCTCCCCTGATGACGCCCATGTTCAACGTCGGCGGTAGCATGACCGAGCTCCCTTTCGCCCTCAGCTTCGGAAGCAGGTCCGTCTCGAGGAGGTTGACGAACTTCGAGGCCATCGAGATCGCGTTCACGCCTCTGTCGGCCTGACCACCGTGCGCGGCCTTGCCGTAGAAGTGTATATCGAACCATTCGAGACCCCTGTGGGAGGGCTGTATCTCGAGATCAGTCGGCTCACCCACGATCGCCATGTCGGCCTTGGGACCCTTGAGCACGATGTCCTCCGTGCCCTCGCTCCGCTCCTCTTCTCCCACGACAGCGGCGAGGTATAGGTCTCCCTCAAGGGCGATCTTCGCCCTGTCAAGTGCGACGAGAGTCATGGCCATCGCTCCGAGACCGCCCTTCATGTCCAAGGATCCCCGACCGTACAGTTTCCCACCGTCGACCTTCGGCACGAACGGCGGGATGTCCATCTCGTAGGGCGGCACGGTGTCCGTGTGCCCATTGAACATGAGGCTCTTGCCTTCCCCAGAGCCCTTGATGACGGCTATTACGTTCGGCCTGTCCTTCTCAACCTGCCTGAGCTTCGCATCGATACCCTCGTCCTCGAGGTACTCCTTGAGGAACACGGCGACCTCTTTCTCCCGCGTGGGCACCTGGCTGTGGCTAGGTATCTTCACAAGCGACTTCACGAGGCCCTCTATCTCGGCCCTCTTCACGGACCTCCGGACCTTGTCCAGGGGGTCCTTCGTGTCCGACCTTGACTTCTTCGCGACCATCTCATATCCCTAAAGCGCTGCGGCAATGAGCGTATCCGATGAAAAACCTATCTGAAATTTGTCAGAGCCTGCCGTGACGCCTGAGTATGTCCAAGGTCTCTTCTATCGGCAATGCGGGGACCAGGTGGTCGTCCCTACCCACTGTCGTCTCCGCCTTGAACAGCGAGTTCGTGATCGCCTCCGCCGTGCAGTCCACGGTGGCCCTGAAAAGCCCATCCATGTCCCTATCGGACATGAGATTATCCGTCATGAGCTCCCCCTTCACGGATCGGTCATGCACGTTCGCCGTCGAGAATGCCACCGCTATGTCCCCGCTTCCGTTGTGGGAACAGGAGCCTGTGAGGCCCAGACCGAGCGACGACCTCTTGGCCAGCCGGCCCAAGTGCCTCGCGTCGACAGGGGCGTCCGTGGCGATGACAGTGACGATCGAGCCCTGGTCGATGCGCTTCGGGTTCGGCGCTTCCAGCATCGACCCGACCGGCAGGCCATGTATGAGGAGCTCCTCTCGGCTGCCGTGGTTGGACAGAACCAGTACCCCTAGGGCGTATGTGCCTCCAGGGGCATCGACGAGCCTCGAGGACGTCCCTATGCCCCCCTTGAAATCGTAACACGACATGCCCGTGCCAGCGCCGACGGCACCCTCCCTGACATCCTGGGTCGCACGGTCGATTGCATCCAGCACATGCGCCTCGCAGACATGCAGTCCCCTGGCGTCGTTGAGGTGGCTGTCGTCGCACTCAGACACGATCGGGATCACCGAGTCCTCAGAAAGGGCCGCCTGCGGGTTCTGCTTCAGGATATACCTGACAGTCGCGTCCGCGACGGCGCCCATGGACATCGTGTTCGTGAGCATGATCGGTGTGTCGATGATCCCGAACTCACGTATCTGCAGGGCACCCATGAGTCCTCCGCAGCCGTTGAGGTCGAAGTACGCGCCCTTGACGGGCCTGGCGAAGATGTTCCCGCTGTGTGGCAGTATGGCCGTCACACCGGTACGCACTGGGCCCTTACCCTCTACCAGTGCGCCCGAGCCCTTGCTGATCGTGCAATGACCTACCCTTACCCCGGGCACATCCGCGAGCGTGTTCCTCGGCCCAGTCTGACCCGAGCCGAAGGTGAGTCCGGCCTCTCGCGCCCTTAGCCGAGCGCTCAACTCTTCTTCGCCTCGGTCGCCACTGGTTCGCCCTTCTCCAGGTGGCATGAGACCCAATGACCCTCGGAGACGAACACCGTTTGAGGCGGTTCCTTCCTGCAGATGTCCATGACGAACGGACACCTCGGGTGGAACCTGCACCCTGGCGGTATGTTCGACGGGTCGGGCCTCTCGCCTTTCAGGATGATCTTCTCGCGCCTCATCTCGGGGTCGGGCGTCGGAACGACGGATATCAGGGCCTTGGTGTACGGGTGCTTCGGATGCTTCACGACGTCCTCGGTCGGCCCGAGCTCGACGATCTTGCCCAGGTACATGATTCCTATCCGGTCGCTGAACACGTATGCCACACCGAGGTCGTGCGTGATGAACAGGAACGCGAGTCCCTTCTGGTCCCTGAGGTCGAGCATCAGCTTCAGTATCTCGGACCTGATGGACACGTCGAGCATGGACACGGGCTCGTCCGCCACGAGGAACTCGGGCTGCAACACGAGCGCACCCGCGATACCGACCCTCTGCCTCTGTCCCCCGGACACTTCGTGCGGGTACCTCCACATGTAATCCTTCGGGGGCCTCAGGCCTGCATCCTCGAGCGCCTTAACGACGCGCTTCTCGCGCTCAGCCTCGTTCGCGCCAATGCTGTTGACCACGAGCGGCTCCGCGATGATGTCGTACACGGACTGCTTCGGGTTCAGGGACTCGTACGGGTCCTGGAAGATGATCTGCATCTTCTGCCTCAGCTTCTTCATGCGGTGCTTGTGGAGCGAGCGTACATCAAGCCCACCATCGGCCATGAGCTTGTCCGCCTGGGCCTTCGTGATCTTGCCCTTCGAAACGGCCTCCTCAAGCATGTCCTTCATCAGGGCGTTCTTGCCCTCGCCGTAATACTTGACGGATCCGCCTGTCGGCTCGACGAGCCTCAGGATGGCCTTGCCCGTCGTGGTCTTGCCGCAACCCGACTCACCCACGAGGCAGAATATCTCCCTGTCCTTGATGTTGAAAGACACGCCATCGACGGCCTTGACCCACCTCTGCTCCTTCGACACGAGGCTCTGCACAAAGCCCGTCCTCATCGGGAACCAGACCTGCAAGTCTTTGACGACCAGGATATCCTTGACCATCTTAGATCACCCCTTCATCGGCGGCACGAAGTGGCACGCCGCCCAGTGCCCTGGCTTGACCTCGACCAGAGGAGGCTCCGACTTGAGACAGATCTCCTTGGCCATGAAGCACCTCTCCGCGAACCTGCACCCTACAGGGGCCCTTATGAGGTTCGGTGGGTTCCCCGCGATGGACGCAGGCATGATCTTCTCGCCGTGGATGTTGGGGAAAGCCGCGATGAGCCCCTTCGTGTAGGGATGCTGCGGGTCCTCGAAGACCGCTCTGGACGAAGACCTCTCCACTATCTTGCCGGCGTACATGATCGACAGCTGCTCACATGTCTCCGCCAGGACCGAAAGGTCGTGCGATATGACGATCATCGCAAGGTCCAGGTCCCTCTGGAGATTCTTCAGCAGCGATATGATCTGGGCCTGTATCATGACGTCGAGAGCGGTCGTGGGTTCGTCCGCGATGACGAGCCTGGGTTTGCATGCCAGTGCCATGGCGATCATGACCCTCTGTCTCATGCCGCCACTGAACTCGTGAGGATATTCCCTGATCCTCGCGGGGTTGATGCCGACCAACTCGAAGAGTTCCTTGGCCCTCTTCATGGCCACTTCCTCGTCCACTTTCTCGTGGAGTATGATCGGTTCTGTGATCTGGTCTCCGACCCTCTTGACGGGGTTGAGGGCGTTCATGGCGCCCTGGAATATGATCGAGATGTCCCTCCACCTGATTGCGCGGAGCTTGTCCCCGGTCACCTTCGCCATGTCCTGGCCCATGAAGTTGATCCGGCCGCCAGCGATGTATCCGTTAGCGGGCAGAAGCTTCATTATGGAGAGCGCGGCGGTCGTCTTTCCACATCCGGACTCCCCTGCCAGACCCATCGCCTGGCCCTTGTCCAGATTGAAGTCGATCCCGTCGACTGCTTTCAACGTGCCTTCCTGCGTCTTGAAGTATGTCCTGAGACCCTGGACCTCGAGTAAGGCCATCGGTAGGTTCCCCCTTAACTAAGTCCGTTGTCGTTTCGCGACAATCGAGGGTTCAGAAGGGTCTTCTCGAACGAGCGTGCCTTCCTCCCTGGACATCCCGTGAATTGCGGATTGCTATAAATTGCTATCGGAACGACAATATCGACTGTCGAGGCTGGAGGCGCGCTCAATCGTCCATCCGCCGGACCCGGAGCACCTCGCCGTCCTCCTCGTCCCCTAACTCCTCTTGCATGATCTTGGCGGCGTCGAAGAGTCGTCTGAGTTCTTCGACAGGCGACGGGTGCATGTCCACTCTGAGGTCATGCCACAGCTTCGGCGTAGGGGATGCCACCAGGAGCACGGCCGACAGTCTTCCTCGGCTATCCCCACCGGCCCTCTGCCCCGCCTCCAGAACCCTGACCAACCTCTCCCCGAACTCCCCCTTGGAGGCCTTGAATGCGGATGCCATGGCCTCGAGGGTGTTCTCACCCACGAGGATGTTACCCGCCACCGCGAAATTCTTCCCGAGCAGATGGCCCTTCGCGCCGGCGCACTCGCTTCCCGTGTAGCCGAAGACGGAGTCCCTCCCTATGCCTATCACCTGTCGTCGGTCCCGGCCCTTGTCCTCCGACAGCAGCGCCTCGAGGGCGGCCCCCGCTGAAAGACCTGACTGCATCAGCCTGATGCCGTGGTATCCAAGGTTGATGTTGACCCAGGCTTGGGTCGCGATCGCTCCGACCCTCTCCACGGCGAACGGGAGCATCGCACCCACGCACGGTGCCGCGGTGGCCGAGGCGACCCCGAACTCATCCTCTCTCGAGGACCTAGCGACTATTGAGAAAGTCGATAGATGCACGGGGCGATATCATCTAGGGCATGGATAACCGAATCGGTTCAGCCTCGGACACGGACTTCGTATTCGGACAGCTCCCCAGGGACAACGCTCCTCTTGAAGACCCGCCTAGCCTCCCTCAGGAGTATGTCAGTGGCGTCGTAGCGGGGACTGATGTGCACCAAGAACAGGATGTGCGCCCCCGCCTGCTTGGCGACCTCTGCCGCCTGTCCGGCCGTCGAGTGGCCGAATGTCTCGGCCAGTTCCGAGTAACGCGAGTCCAATGTGCAGTCATGGACGAGCGCGTCGGCGCCTTTCGCCAGCTGGATGACGGACCTGCACTTCCTCGTGTCCCCGGAGAACACGATCTTCCTGCCATCCCTCGGGGGTCCCAGGACCTGGCTCGGCGAGACGACCCTGCCTTTGACGCGCACGCGCTGGCCTCTCTGGAGCATGCTGAACATCGGGCCCTCAGGGACTCCGAGGGCCTTCGCCCTGCGCACGTCGAACCTGCCGGGCCGCGGGTCCTCTTCCACGGCGTACGCGAGCGCGGGCACTGTGTGGTCTGCGACGGCCGCTCTCACCAAGTAGCCTTCGGAAGTCACCGTGTCTCCGGCCGAGAGGGTCCTGGCCCTGACCTTGTACCCGCTCTCGAAATACCCCAGGTTCATGAGGGACCTGACGGTGCCGACGATGCCTCTTGGACCACATATCTCCAGCTCATCCTCGCGGCCGTTCAGACTCATGCTCTGGATGAGTCCTGGAAGGCCCAGGAAGTGGTCGGCGTGGAGATGTGTTATGAAGATCCTCTTGACGCGCATGAACGACACGGAGGAGCTCATCAGCTGTCTCTGGATGCACTCTCCGCAGTCGAACAGGGCCACCTCGGGCCCCATCTGCACGGCCAGGGAGGTCACGTTCCTCACCTTGGAGGGGTACGTCCCCCCTATTCCCAGGAACACCAGTTTCATGCGCGCCCACGAGTAAGGCGTCCCAGGCGATAAAACTCTCCTGAGGCCTTCAGGCCGTACAAGAATATGACCAACGATATCGCGCCTGCAACCGAGGCAATCGCGATGGTGCCTTTGAAGCCTATGCTGAGGGCGGCGAACCCTCCGAGCACTGGCCCGACGATCCCTGAGACGTTCAGAACGCTAGACAGGAGGCCCGATACAGTCGCCTTCTCCTTGTTCCGATCCATGACATACCTGAGGCTGCCCACGTACAGACACGCCCAGGACGCCGCGAGCAGCAGTTGGGAAGGCACGATCTGCCAGTAGTTGTCAGCGAGGAGGAATGTGAAGAACGTGAGGGCCGAGCTCGCAAGGCCGACGGCCACGAGCAGAGCGGGGTCGTACCGGTCCAGTACATTCATGATGAAGAACTGCCCGAATGCGTTGACCGCATAGATGATCCCCACCCACATCACGTCCGCCCCGATGCTCTGGAGGAACAGCGGATACGTGACCCATATCATGCTCGCACCCGTGTGCCTTATGAGCATCGCGGAATACACCGGGGCATTCCGCTTGATGAGCGCGACCGGGAACAGCGGCACGTCCATCCTGACCTCCTTCCCGAACCGCAGCGTGAGCGCGATGACGAACGATGCGATGAGTATCGCGGCGCAGTAGAAATACGCGTACTCGTACATCGCTCCAAACAAGCCCACACTCAGGTTCCCCACCCCCCAACCAGCAGCCGACCACGAGCTGAACTTGCCCATCTTGCTCTTCGCCTCATACGCGTATGCCAAGAGGGCTGCGGGGAACATGCCTGATGCGAAACCGATGAGGATCCTCACCGCGGCGAAGACCGGGACTCCTCCGACGATGATGGAGATGCCCTGGGCAACGGTCGCGGCCACGGTCAGTCCCAGACCGACCAGGAGGATGATCCTCCGGCCATAGACATCGGACGCGCGGCCGAACATGTAGCTCGAGAAGAAGCCGGCGCTGGCGAAGAGCCCGGCGACTATACCTATCAACGCCTCAGAAGCGCCTAGTTCATCCGCGAGTATGACAGGGACGATGATAGCAGGCCCGTAGACCCCCGTGCTAGACAGGAACTGGATGGCCTCTGGCTTCACGCCCCTCAAACCAGCCCTGCATATATCCCGTTTTGGGGGGTTACAACGAATCCTGTGGAACGTCACCAGCCGAGCCGGTCCAGAGTCCTGTCGGTCTTAGTCTTCTTCTTGAACTCCCTGTAGTGTTCCTTGCAGAGGTGCGCACTCTTGTCGGGATCCGAGGAGAGGCTCATCCCGGCCTTCTCGACCTTCTTGCCCGATATGGACCTGACGCCCTCGGCGGTGCAACCCTCGATGTCGCATCTCTCCTTCTTCTCGGAAGAGTGTTTCGGCTCAGCCATGGTGTGGGAATTCTGATGAGACTATTAAATCCCTCGCTTCGCGACCAAAAGCCATAATATGCGGAGAGGTCATCGGCATCGTGATGCCAAAGGTCGCACCATCCATACTAGCCGCGGACTTCGCCGCCCTCGGGAAGGAGGTTGCTCGAGCCACCGAGGCTGGCTCCGATTACATGCACATCGATGTCATGGACGGCGTGTTCGTCCCGAACATCACCATGGGTCCTGGGACCGTCAAGAGCATCAGGCCGTACTCGAAGCTGCCGTTCATCACGCATCTGATGATAACGCATCCGGAGAGGCATGTCAGGGCGTTCTCCGACGCCGGGTCCGACATAATCGAGGTGCACATCGAGGCGGAGCAGGACCTGAGGGCGACACTCAAGGAGATCAGGAACCTCGGCAGGAGGGCCGCCCTCGCGATAAACCCCCCCACGCCGATAGACCGAGCGTTCCCGTATCTGAGGGACATCGACCTGCTCCTGATAATGTCCGTCAACCCTGGCTGGGGCGGCCAGTCCTTCATGCCTGAGGTGCTCCCGAAGATCGGGGCGGCCAAGGCGGAGATGGAGTCCCAGGGGAGTCAGGTGCCTGTCGAGATAGACGGTGGGATAACCGATGTGACGGGAGAACTCGCCGCCAGGGCAGGCGCTGACATCTTAGCGGCCGGAACGTATGTGTTCAAAGCGAAGGATATGAGAGCCGCCATAGAGCGGCTCAGGTCGTCAGGAATGTCAAAGGATTAATAGGGCGCTTGCCTTCACGGAGCGTGACCACACATGGCTGATGGAATATCCGGGCATCCGATACTGGCCTATTTGACATTCGCGCTTCCGGCGATCCTGCTGGTTCTGGGGCTCATCATCCACGCTAACGTGTTCCTCATCATCATGACGATTCTGTGGTTCGGTGTGGGGTTCACGGTACTGTACCTGCCTCTCGCGAGCGGCGATGGTTCTAGGACCTGAAATTGTTATAACGCACGACGATGTTGCCTGCGGCAGCGACCGCGTGGTATCCATGGGAGTCGACATATCCGACCTCGTCAAGGGGAAGCCCGTGACCCTCAAGGACCTCTCCGGCAGGTCTGTCGCGATAGACGCATTCAACACGCTCTACCAGTTTCTGTCGAGCATAAGGCAGCCGGACGGCACGCCGCTGATGGACAGGGATGGAAGGGTGACCTCCCATCTGTCAGGCCTGATGTACAGGACTGCGAGCCTTCTTGAAGCCGGGGTCCGACCAGTGTATGTGTTCGACGGGACCCCGCCTGAGCTGAAGAGGAAGACCATCGAGGCGAGGATCGCAGTCAGGAGGGAGGCGGAGGCGGAGTGGAAGAAGGCCGTTGCCGAGGGTGACATGAAGAGGGCGCTTTCGATGGCATCAAGGTCTTCGAGGCTCGGGCGCGACATGATCGGAGAGTCGAAGGAACTCCTAGACGCCCTCGGCGTCCCGTGGATCGTCGCTCCTGGCGAGGGGGAGGCGCAGATGAGCAGGATGGTCTCTGACGGGCGCGTATGGGCAGGTGCTTCCCAGGATTATGACGCGCTCCTGTTCGGGACGACCAACCTAGTCAGGAACCTGACACTGGCGGGAAAGCGCAGGCTCCCCTCGGGGAAGACGCAGGACGTCGTGCCTGAGCTCGTGTCGTTGCGCGAGGTCCTGTCCGCCCTGGGGATAACTAGGGAGCAACTCGTGGACATGGCGATCCTCATAGGCACGGATTTCAACGACGGCGTGCGGGGCGTCGGCCCGAAGCGGGCCTTGGCTGCCATAAGACGCACAGGGTCGCTCGAGAGGCTCTCGGAGGAGGGGAAGGTCACCGTGCCCGAGGAATACGATGAGGTCCGACGCATCTTCCTGGAACCCGAGACTGTGACGGACTACAGCCTCGAATGGAAGAAGCCGGACAACGACCGTGTCCGCAGGATAATGTGCGACTCGCATGGGTTCTCCGTCGACAGGATCGACGCGGTGCTGTCCAGATTGAGTCCGAAAGGCGCCCCGGCGGAGCAATTCAGGCTCGACAAATGGTCCTGAATCCGAGCCAAGACATGCTCTGGACTCGGACGAGAGCCGATTCCCAGCGCACTATCTTTAAAATACCTCCCATCAATATGGTCTAAAGGACGATTTGTCATGCGTCAAGTAGACGAGAATTACTCCCCCGTCCAGCTGGAAAAAGACATTCGGACGCAGTGGGATCGTGTTCGCATCTACGAGAAGGTCAAGAAGGCCCACGAGAACGACAAGCCATACTACTTCCTGGACGGGCCTCCGTACACGACCGGTTCAATACACATAGGCACCGCATGGAACAAGGTACTGAAAGACACGTACATCCGCTACAGGCGCATGCACGGGCTCCAGGTGAGGGACCAGCCTGGATACGACATGCATGGTCTGCCCATCGAGGTCAAGGTCGAGCAGTCGCTCGGAATCAAGAGCAAGAAGGAGATCGAGACCCGCGGGATAGACCAGTTCGTGACGACCTGCAGGGAGTTCGCGACCACCTTCAAGTCAAAGATGACGGAGGAGTTCAAGCTCCTGGGCATCTGGATGGACTGGGACAGCCCGTACCTGACGGTGAGCCCGTCATATGTCGCGTCCGTCTGGTGGACGCTTAAGCAGGCGCATGACAAGAAGCTTCTCACGACGGACCTCAGGGTGCTGCCGTGGTGCCCGAGGTGCGAGACCGCCCTCGCAGAGGCGGAGATAGAGTACTGGGACGAGACCGACCCGTCCATATACGTCAAGTTCCCAATCGAGGGGAAGCCCGGCGAATCCCTGCTCATATGGACCACCACCCCGTGGACAATCCCAGGAAACCTCGCTGCCGCCGTGCACCCCGACCTGACATACGCCAGAGTGTGGGTGAAGAGGGGCGCAGCGGAAGAGACCTTGATATTCCTGGAAGAGAAGGTCGAGGAGCTCAGGAACATCGCAGGCGTCGAGGACATGAAGATACTGGAAACGATGAAGGGCACTGACCTCATCGGCATCCATTACAGACATCCGCTCGCGGACGTGGTACCCTACCAACAGCAGGTCCAGGGGGACTCGGCGCACGCCGTCTTGTCCTCAGAGACAGTCACAGCCGAGAGCACGGGGATCGTGCACATAGCTCCTGGCCACGGCCCTGAGGACTTCGATATAGGCGTGGCACACGACCTCGAACCGTTCTCACCGGTCGACGAATCCGGAACATACACAGAAGATGTCGGCGCAAGGTACGCCGGAAGGAACGTCAAGGACGCAAGCAACCTAGTTGTATCCGACCTGGTCGACAGGGGCGCGATGTTCCACGAGGGCAGGGTCACACACAGGTATGGCCATTGCTGGAGATGCAAGAAGCCGATCATATACAGGATCACCGAACAGTGGTTCCTCAAGGTCACGGACATCAAGGCAGAGCTGAACACCGCGAACGACGGTGTGAAGTGGTACCCTGATTGGGCGGGAGCGAGCAGGGAGAAGGACTGGATATCCAACGCCAGGGACTGGTGCATCAGCAGGCAGAGATACTGGGGCACGCCTCTTCCCATCTGGCGCTGCGCGTGCGGGAACGTCAAGGTCGTCGCATCAGTCGACGAGCTCAAGACCGGGGCCGGATACGTGGAAGGCATGGACGTCCACAGACCCTGGATAGACAAGATCTCCTTCCAGTGCGACAAGTGCGGGCAGACCATGAGCAGGACCCCTGACGTGCTTGACGTGTGGTTCGACGCTGGTGTGTGTTCGTGGGCCTCACTAGGCTACCCGGCCGACAAGAGCGAATTCGACAAGTGGTGGCCGAGCGAATGGGTCACGGAAGCGCACGACCAGACGAGAGGATGGTTCTACTCACAGCTCGTGACAGGAGTCGTCGCCTTCGGCAAGGCACCCTACAGGTCCGTGCTCATGCACGGATGGGCCTTGAACCCGCAGGGAGAGGCGATGTCCAAGAGCGAGGGCACGGCGGTCGACCCCATCGGCGTGGTCAACACGCTCGGCGCGGACTCACTCAGGTTCTACCTGCTCAAGGCGAACGCGCCCTGGGAGGATGTGCTCTTCCAGCAGGAAGGGGTCAAATCGGCCAACAGGACTCTGAACATCCTGTGGAACGTGTACAAGTTCTCCGTGCTCTACATGTCCATCGACAAGTTCGACCCTGCATCTGTCAGGCTCGAAGCGATAAGGGATGAGCTGAGGGCCGAGGACAGATGGATGCTGTCCAGGGTGGAGACCCTGAAGAAGGAGTTCACATCGGCCATGGAGGTATACGAAGTCCACAGAGCAGCAAGGGCGTTGGAGGACTTCATCGTCACTGACCTGTCCCGGTGGTATGTGAAACTCGTCAGGGACCGACTCTGGAAGGAGGGGGACGATAAGGACAAGCTGGCCGCGTTCAAGGTGCTCCACGAGTCACTGACTACGGCCGTGGTCCTGCTGTCACCCATGGCCCCGCACGTGTCCGATGTCATATTCACCAACCTTAACCCGAGGCCCGAGAGCGTCCACATGTCTCTGTGGCCCGTAGAGACGCCTGAATGGAAAGACGAGACCCTGGAGAAGGGCATGGACCTCGTCAGGGAGATATCGGAGATAGTCGCAAGGGTCAGGCAGGAGACGAACATCAACCTGCGGTGGCCCATGAAACGCATAGTCGTCAAAGCGCAGACGGATGAGGACATCGAAGCGCTCCTTCAGCTCAAGGATGCGCTCCTGTCGCAGAACAACATAAAGGACCTGCAGATGGTGCCAGTTGGCGAGGAGTGGGACGAGATGATCCTCAGCGTTGTGCCCAACCCGAACGCCATCGGTAAGGTGTACAGGCAGTGGTCCAGCAAGATAGCTGTCCTGCTCAAGAACCGGCCCGCGAAGTCGATCAAGGCGGGCATAGACAAGGGCGAGTACTCCCTGGGCATCGAGGGACAGCTCGTGAAGATCCTGCCGAACATGGTCTCGTTCACGTCGACGCTCCCACCGGACATCTCGAGCGCCGAGTTCTCCAGGGGCATGGCGTACATGGATCTGGAGCAGACCCCGGCGCTGGAGGCAGAAGGGTTCTCCAGGGAGATCATCAGGCGTATTCAGCAGATGAGGAAGGACATGGCCCTGAACGTCGAGGAGTACATCAGGGTCGAGATCGAGTGCTCAAGGAAGATCGAAGGCGCCATCGACGTCTGGCGGGAGCACATAACCAGGGAGACCAGGGCCAAGAGGCTCGAGGTCGTCACCGGGCCTAGGGGCGAGTACATAGTCGAGTGGAGCGTCGCTGGCGAACCGCTCCTCGTGGGCGTGACCTCGCTGCAGATGAAGAAGGCGATGGACCAGTTGCTGTCCATCCCAAGCATGACTATGGACAAGGCCCTCCGGCTGTTCGACCACGGATACACATCCATCGAGAGCCTGAAGGCGGCGTCCATGGACGATATCAATCTCGTAGAGGGGATCACCAAGGTCGACGCCAAGAGGATATTCGACCATCTGAACAAGGTGGAGGTCGTTGCGACTCCTGCCATCGTCCAAGAGCCCGCAAGCGTGGAGCAGGCCGCGCCGGCCCCCACTCCACAACGGCCCGAAGCTCCTTCTGCCGGTACGTTCCTTGACAGACTCAGGGGAATGGATGGCTTGCCATCGGGCACGCCGGAGGCGTTGTACGAGGCGGGGTATGTATCCGTCCAGATGGTCAAGAGCGCCTCAGCCGAGGAATTCATGAAGGTCAAGGGCGTCTCCAGGGAACTCGCGGCCAGGCTAGTGGACGAGTTCATGAGCATGTCGGGCGCGGCAGCCCCGGCGAGCGAGCCGAAGGCGGCGGAAGTCCCCGTGAACGAACTGGAGAGGTCGTTCTCCTACCTCGTGGAGGAGGACAAGCCCGAGACATCATACAACCTGTTCATCAAGACGCTCGCCAAGGGCATGAAGGGGTACTGTGTTACGCGCAACTACCCCGCGAAGATAAGGACCAAGTTCGACCTCAAAGAGACCCCCATCGTGTGGCTGTCGAACGTCGGCAGGGAGAACGCGATAAGGCCCAAAGACCTCGAGAAGCTGAGCCTCGCCCTGGAACAGTTCCTGTCCCAGCCAGGCGGAGGCATAGTACTCCTGGACGGGCTGGAGTACCTCATCACGAACAACAACTTCATCACCGTGTTGAGGTTGATACAGTCCCTGAGGGACCAGGTCGCGATCAACCAGTCGATCCTGCTCATGGCCGTGAACAGGTCCACGCTTGAGAGCCACCAGTTGAACCTCCTGGAGAGAGAGGTAGACCACACCATCCTGGGCTGAGCTCAGCCCAAGAGCTTGCAGACAAGCTTCTGCAATCCCGGTACGGTCGGGTACTTGGAGATGTCCTCAGGAGAGACCCATTCGTATGTCTGGTGCTCCCAGTCCAGCTTGACCTTGGCGTCGCGGATGTCGAACAGGAACGCGTGGACTGTCCACACGACCTCGCCGTCCCTGAAGCTCTCAGGGTCTATCGACCTAGCAAGACGCGCGCGGCCCATATGAACCTCCTCCTCGAGCTCACGCCTGGCGGCGGTCTCCGGGGACTCACCGGGCTCGATGTAGCCAGAGACACCGGCCCACTGGCCTCTATAAGAGCCGACACTGTTGCTCCTCTGCAGAAGGAGTATCTTCCCCTTGTGCCTGATCACATCTGTGATGACCCGCCTCTCGTCCACGTTCTTCAGGTCGACAGTGCCGCTATCCGCGTCCACAAGGACCTCGTCACATGTCCTGATCAGGGACACGTCGATGCCATCTACCATAGGTATCCCAGACATTATTGCACCTGTCGCAACGATCGGCTCGGCCGATGAATTCACGATGGCGCAAGGGGCCAGGCCGTTGACCTTCAGCTGATACATCGAGTATGAGCCCACGGTCGAGCCCTTGCCGTACGGGAAGCACAGCACCGATCCTGCGACCGAGCTGCCCCTGCAGTCGCACTCGGGATCGAGTATCTCACCGGTGACAGTATCTACTCCACCCAGGAACGACAGCGGGGTCTGGAACGCCAGGGCCTTGCCCTCGGCGTCGCCTGACCTTATCTTCCGCCCCTTGATTATCGTGAGATCGCCTCCAGCAGTTGCCTCGTGGTCCTGAACGTGGCCTTCTGCTTGCCCAGTGTCGGCAGATAGACCATCGCCTTGCCCGAATCAGAGGCCGTCTTCTTGTACATCCTCTCGATCGGGGACACGACCATGCAGGTGTCGCAAAGGACCTTACCGAACCGGTTCAGCACCCTGACCGCATCGGGGCAGGCCGCATACGCCGTCCTCGAGGTGCAGAACCACACATCGCAGTCCTTCCTGGGCCGCCTGTCTTTGAGGTGCCTGGCCATGGACCTCAGCTCTGCCTGCGAGCAGTGCGGGCAGCCTATAGTGATCAGGTCCCACGACGAGTCGCCGGCGAGCGAATCCTGACACTCGACGAGCTCTGATTCTGGAAGCGGAACGCACTCCTCGACCCGCGAAGAGTTGACGCGAGAGCCGCGCCGCCCCTCTGAGTACACGTACATCGAGACCGCGCTAGTGGCAGCCATCGCTGCGCCGAATGCTTTGTGTTCATCCTGAGTCAGAGATAGGCCCGGGAGATACGGGATCCTGTTCCCTGCTATCCTGCCCACGACATACCCTGCGAGTGGCACAAGGCCTGGCGGGATCCCCTCGATGTCGATCCTGACCTTCGGGAGCCTGTTCTCCTTCAGATGAAGCCCGTACTCTGCCGTCTTGCCTATGATCGCGGCTGCGAGGGCGGACGGGCCCCCCTCCCTGTTCGTCAGCGCGCCCAGGACCGAGTTGGCGAAGACCGTCGCCGAGGACTCCGCCCAGGCGATGTGCTGCCCTTCCCTTGGCCTGTTCCCTGACAGATAGGGGGTGCAAGTGTACAGGGGCTCGAGCCCCATCGATGCGTATGCGGACACGATCCTGGCCTGCTTCTTCCTGAAATCGCTCTCCACACCCATCGACCGCCAGCGCTTCATGTCCAGCCCGAGCGGGTTGACTGATGCGCGGACAGTGGCCTTGGCCTCCTTGGAGAAGTCCTCCAGGAACTTGATGCCAGCATCGCCGATGGTCTTGAAGGACGCGCCCGATACCTGCGCGGAGGTGATGGGTATCAGTCTACTGGCGCCGTAGATGTCCCCGATGGCCACAAGGAGTTCCATGGCCTTCTGGCGTCCCGGGCCCTCTTCACCTGCGAGCGTGCGCTCTTCTCTGGATGTGAGATGCATCGTCCTGAAAAAGGCCGACTGGTATAATAGTATGGTGGGGCGGGAGGCGGGCCTGTCGGGAATTCCGGACCGCGTGTGAGCGGTCTTTCGAACCCGAGTTCGAGGCTCTCCCCGCGCGTTTGGGCGCACCGGAGGCCCCAGTGATGTCCGAGCTACACTACAGGCCCGGCCTGCTGTAGGCCATGTCCATATATCTAAGTTGCCACATGGGTGATTATCCGAGAGACGCGCTGGACATCACACAGTGAAGCCTATCATGACAAGACCAGCGACGACCACGAGAAGGGCGGCAGCCTGCGGCCAGGTCACCCGCTCCTTCAGTAGCATCACCGCAAGGATAGCTGTCACGATCGGGTAAGCGCTGGTGACTGGGACAACCAATGAAGCGTTGCCTCCCTCAAGCGCGTATGTGTATGCGAACGCTCCAATCACGTTCAGCATCAACGCAACGGCACCCATCATCCATGCAAGCCTCGTCGGGTCCTCGCCCTTGAAGTGAGCAGGCCGCACCCTCCTGACCCAGGCATACAAGACCGGGGCGGTGAGGGACGATATCACGTAGAAACCGAACAGGTTGCCGGCCGAGACCGCTTCGACCGCGACCTTCGATGTCAGGCTCCAGACACCCCAGGCGAAGAACGCCAGGAGCGCGAACACCAGGGACCTCCTGCTGAGGGAATTGACGGCGCCAGGGTTCGGTTCATATGACAGCGCCACGACGCCGCCTATGATCGCCACTACGCCGAATATCTGGATCGTTGTAAGACCTTCGGCCAGGAGCAGCATCGCGCCCACAACAACCAGCACCGGGTAGGCGGCGGATATCGCACCGACTATCGCCACTTGTCCTTCGAGAATGGATTCGAAGTAACAGAGGTATCCAGAGATGCCGATGATGCATGACGAGGCTGCGAGCACCGCGTCCCAGAGACCTATGTGGATGGACGTGTCCCGCCACACGAGGTACGCAATCGAGTAGAATACCCCCTCGACGACGGCTATGATGAGTGCGACACGAGCTACACCCAGCCTGCCGGTGCTGTACTTGGCGAAGATGCCACTGAGCCCCCAGAACATGGCGACCGAGAGCGAGAGTATGAACCAACCTTCCATCCTGATCGCACTCCCTGGGCTGGGCGCACCCAGTCACGAGAACGCATGGCGGTATTGAAGGTTTGCGCTTGCACGTTCCAGATAAGCATGGCTCGATATCCAAAGGGTCGAAATACGATGGATGCCTTTGACTGGCCCAGCATGACCAATCCTGGTTCCGCGAAGAGGAAGAGGCCTTTCGGCGTCACGGTGCTGGCCCTAGTTCAGGTGGTTTCTGGCATCCAGATGCTCGGGAGCGGGCTTTGGGCGCTCGCCGTCGCATCGATAGCGGGCACACCGGAGGGTGCGGAGACGCTCGAGGCGACCCTGTCCCCATGGATGGCCGAGAACGCGGCCGCGATATTCACGGTCATAGGATTCGGCTTCCTCATCCTCGCGATATTGTCGTTCCTTCTCGCCAGAGGCTATGTCAAGGGCCTGGAGAAGGCCAGGGTCAGGGGCAGGAAGGTCGCATTCTATTCGGTCCTTTTCGCCATCCTCAGCATCGTACTGGTGCCCAACAGGACAGACCCTGGGTCTCCCTGGTGGACCATCCTGATCAACATCACGATATACCTCTATCTCAACTCGGACAAGGTCAAGGGATACTTCGAGAAGAGTGGATGAAGGGTTTCCAGGGGTTTGAAACGGGCCGACCGCCGGCCAGAGCTCACTTCTTCTTGAACTCGGTGTAGCCACACTTGCCGCACGAGGTCCTGTTGTTGTGCTCGCCCATGAACACACCAGGGCCACACTTAGGGCAGTGGGGCTTGGTCCTCTGGACCTTGCCGTCCTCGACCTTGTAGAAGTCCTTCTTCGCGACCCTGACGGTCTTGACCTTCTTCTTATCCTTCTCAGCCATCGGTCACACCTCACTTCTTCGACTTCGCCGCAGGCGCAGCGACCTTCTTCACCGCGACCTTCTTCTCCTTCAGCTTGTTCCTCACGAGGATGTGCTCCCTCTCGTACTTCAGGGCCGCGGCCTTGGACTTGTACACTTTCGCGTAGCCGACGGTCTGCATCCGACCGAACTCGGACGTCATCGCGTCCACGATGACGCTCTCCTTCGGGGCCTTCAGCAGGGCGGACAGTTTGTCCCTGACGGCCTCCCTCTGTGGGGTGCCTTCGTCCACGTGTGAAGCCTTGAAAGTGACCTCTAGCCTCTCCAGCAACTCGTTCTCCTTCTTCTCGACGATCTCAATCTCCATGGTCTCACCGAATCATGCGTTTGACTGCAGCGGACGCAAGCGCCCGCGAGTCCCTGTCTACACCGACTACCATCAACCCCTTATTGGGGATGCCATATATGACTTGCGCCCCTTCCGGGGCGTATATTATCGCAACGAGGGCTGCAAGGTCCTCCTCGCCGGACACCTCTACCTTGACGGTGTCCTCCGCCCGGACGGCCTCCTTGACGGCGTTCCACATCGCCTTGGTGATCCTCGCGGGCGGGTTCTCGACCTTCACGAGCCTGCCATCCATCTTCGAGATGCGGGCCTTCGATGCATACTCCTCGGACCGCTGTGTCTTGTAGTCGAAGACCGCGACGTCCGGGACCATGCCCATCTGGAGGAGCGTGATGGTCACGACGTCCCCCACTGTGACGACCCTCGAGGCGCCCTCAAGGTGCTTTCTGAGAGCCCATGCGGACACGAACCTGCCTATCGGCCTGGCCAGCTCGTCCCTGAGGTCGTCAGGAAGAACAAGGTCGTCCTTCGGGAAAGACTCATCGAACCCGGAGGGCGAACTTGCCGTTGACACTGATACCCATCCTCCTGGCGATCTCGGACTTGGTGTGGTCCAGGATGATTACATAGCCCTGCCACTCCTTGGAGGTGTCGCCTCCGCAGAGGGAGCACTTCTCCTCCTCGGCCATGGCATTGCAGCGCTTGCACGCCCTCTCGACCTTCATTTCTTCTCCTCCTTCTTCTTGCGCTCTTCCTGGATCCACTCAAGCTTGCCCATGCCAGGCTGGCGCATCGTCAGGCCGATCTTGCTCTCCCTCGGGTTCCGCTCGTTGATGCTCAGGGAGACTATCCTCGCCCTTATGCTGTCGCCCAGGCGAAGCTCACGCTTCGTGTCCTTGCCAACCAGACGGCGGCCGTCGACATCGACGTCGATACGGTCGTCCATTATCTGGCTGATGTGGAGCAGCCCGTCCAGCGGGCCGAACCTCACGAACGCGCCGAACTTGAGGACCTCGCACACGGTGCCCTCCACGACCTCGTGGAGTGTCGGCCTGAACATCACGGTCTCGAATTTGACCTTCTGGTACACGGCGCCATCACCGTGGATGATCCTGCCCTCGCCCATGAGTTCTATGTTCCTCACAAGGACAGTGTAGCTACCATCGCCCTCGACCTTGTTCTGGAATGACTCCTGGGTGAGCCTTGCGGACAGCGCTCCGAAGTCCTCCCCTAGCAGGTTCGGGGGTATCCTGACGACATCTTCCTTTGAGGCAATAACGTACATCTATACAGTCCTCTGATGATATGGCTCGCGGGTCTCTCGATTACGGTTGTTATATATATGGTTTGCCGAGGGAGGCTCCCCTCGGCCAGTTAAGCGATGACGAACAGCCCGACGAACACGAGCGTGACTGTCGACAGCAGCTTCACCAGCACGTGTATGGACGGTCCAGCGGTGTCCTTCAGCGGGTCACCGACTGTGTCGCCGACGACCGCGGCTGCGTGGGCCGCACTCTTCTTCCCGCCGTAGTTCCCGGACTCGACGTACTTCTTGCCGTTGTCCCAAGCGCCTCCGCCGTTGTTGAACATGTTCGCGACCATTATGCCCGTTATGGTGCCGATCATCAGCAGCGCTCCCACAGCCTGGGGGGCGTTGTAGCCAAGGTGAGCCATCGCAATGCCGAACAGCACCGGGACCAGCACTGGGAGCAACGCCGGGAGAATCATCGCCTTCAGCGCGCCCTTCGTGGCTATGTCAACACACCTCGCATAGTCCGGCTTGGAGGTATTCTCCATGATGCCCGGGTCGGCCTTGAACTGTCTCCTCACCTCGTTGATCATCTGGTGGGCGGCCTTGCCGACCGCGCGTATCGCTAGCGAGGCGAACAGGAACACGAGCATCGCGCCCAACAGACCTCCGACGAATACGTCTGGCTTCGCGATGTCCACGCTGAACACCTCAGCCAGAGTGACGCTCGGGTCGAGTTCGTGGAGCTTGAGATAGACCCTCTCGAAGTACGCTCCGAAGAGCAGGAAGGCCGCAAGGGCGGCGCTAGCCATCGCGTATCCCTTCGTGAGAGCTTTGGTCGTGTTGCCGCAGGCGTCGAGCCTGTCCGTCCTGCGCCTGATGTCCTCAGGCTGCTTGGACATCTCTATGATGCCACCAGCGTTGTCCGTTATCGGGCCGAAGGTGTCCGTCGCCAGGATGAACGCGCAGGTGGCGAGCATGCCCATGGTCGCCACCGCGGTGCCGTAGAACCCGTATATCAGCTCGTATGTGTCGAAGGTTCCTATGACCGTTATCGCGGCGTCGTCCGGGGCGGCTGCTTGGCCGAGCGCGAACGAGCCAAGTAGCGCCACTATGATCGCAATCACGGGCATAGCGGTGCTCTCCATAGCTATGGAGAGCCCGGTGATGATGTTCGTCGCGGGGCCCGTGGTCGACGCCTCCGCGATCTCCTTCACGGGTCTCCAGGAGCCCGAGGTGTAGTATTGGGTGATATACACGATGACTATGCTGAGCGCGATGCCGATGAGGCCCGCACCGAAGAAGTAGAGGTAGGCGCCTCCCAGTTCCCCCTCGAACATGATCTTCGTGGCGAAGTAGAAGAACATGGCAGCGAGGGCGCACGTGATGTAGTAGCCCATGTTGATGCCGGACATCGGGTCCTTCTCCTCGTTCCTGAGCCTGACGACGAGCACGCCCACGAGCGAGGCGAATATCCCGAACGCCCTTGCGACCAGCGGGAAGAATATCCAGGCGAGTGCGGCGCCCTCGTCCCACCTCATGCCCTCAGGGACGATCTCAGTCCAGAAGGTGAACAGGCTGAGGCCCAGGACCATCGCCCCGATGTTCTCGGCCGCCGTGGATTCGAAGAGGTCGGCGCCCCTGCCGGCGCAGTCGCCGACATTGTCGCCCACGAGGTCCGCTATGACCGCGGGGTTCCTCGGGTCGTCCTCAGGTATCCCTGCCTCGATTTTGCCGACAAGGTCGGCACCGACATCCGCTGCCTTCGTGTATATGCCGCCTCCGAGCTGTGCGAACAGAGCGGAGAAGCTGGCGCCGAACGCGAACCCGATGGCCGCGTCGAGCGAATGAGATGTCGTGAATCCCATGCTGTAGTGGAACACATAGAATATGCCAGCGACACCTAGAAGGCTGAGCGATACGACACCCATACCCGAGACCGCGCCGCCCCTGAAGGATGTTATCAAGGCCTCATTGAGGCTCCTTCGGGCAGCAGCCGCAGTGCGTATGTTCGACCTGACGCTGACATACATGCCTATGTACCCCGACAGCGCCGAGGCGCCCGCGCCGATGAAGAACGACAGGCCGACCCAAGGCTTCGGTTCTATCAAAGCGGCTATGAGTATGGCGAGCACGACGCTGATTGCAATGATGGTCGTGTACTGCCTCTTCATGTAAGCCATGGCGCCCTGCCGAATGGCGTCGCCAATCTCTTGCATCTCGGGTGTCCCGAGGTCCTTCCTGAAAACGTACCAGGTCAGATAGGCAGCGAATGCCAGACCGACCAGCCCCGCAATGGGGATGACAAGGGTGATGTCTACCATCCTACACTCTCCCGTTCGGCTGGCGCATGATTAGGCTCCCCGTATAAATCATTAACCGACTAAGAGGACCAATTGTGTCCCCTGATGAACGTCGAGCCAGGCAACGGCATCGCAGCGTCCGGAACGACATGACGGTACGATAAACGCAGAGCGGCCCAGTCCGAATGAAGAATCAAAGACAAGGGGTTTGGACAAAGCGGTTGATGACGTCGGACGCCTATCTTTCAATCAGTGTCTCGACATACCTGACAAAGCCGAGTTTCTGGATCTTGTCCGCGATCTGCCCGACTTTCTCGAGCCCGGGAACATCCAAGAACGCCACGTAGTCGTAGTGGCCGAACACGGGGTATCCGCTCTTGACGCCAGCTATCTTCGTGATCTTGTACGCGTCCACGTATGTCTTGGGCTCCAGCATCACGAGCACGACTGCCTTCACCATGTTTACCACCTCACACCTCTGGGAACCCGATCAGGGTTTCGACGATCTCCACGCCCTCAGCGCTGTAGATGTTCATCCCGATCTTGGCGATCTTAGCCAGGTCGAGGTCCTCCGTTTCCACCGCGACGTCCCACCGTCCGTGGACGGGGAACGCGTCGACCACTCCAGTCTGTTTCTTTGCGATGTCGACGACCTTCTTCGTCTTCAACAACTTGCAGCACACTAGTATGCACGCCCTTACCATGCGAATCCCTTCCGCTGGTTCTGCCCAAGCACCTCTGCTGATATATACCTTGTTCCATAAGCGGTTGTCTCCGCTCTGGGACGCATCCTGAGACCAAAAGATTATCATGCACTAGGGAGATTTGACGAATGCTAAGCATAGTCATGCTGCAGGTGAGTTTGATGAGCCCAACGGAGGAAGGCGCCTACAAGAAGAAGGATTTCCAGAGGACGAAGGATGATGACCTCGACCTCTTTCTCTCGAAGAAGAGCCAGGACAAAGGCGTCAGGCCAGCTGCCACGAAAGGCCCAGAGCCGACCAAGTTGTCGGAGGACGATCCCGAGCCGAAGGATGACGTGCCGAAGGAGCTCACCGATGACGAGCACGATGAGCAGATCAAATCAGCAAGGACTGGCAGGGCCCAGGCTGAGGCGTACCACGACGTGACGGTCCTGAGGAAGAAGGCGCACGAACACAGCCACAAGGCCGCGAAGTTCTTCCACAAGTACAAATCGAACGAGGCGAAGCGGCAGAAGTGCTCATCCAGGGCCGTCGCCTACAGAGAGAAGGCAGATGGCAGGCGCGAGAAGGCGAAGGAGTCCAGAGCCCAGATAAAAGAATACGACATGGAGCTCAGGGGCGCCGCCCAAGGCAAGGGAGATCTGAGCCCAGAGGCCCTGAGGAACAAGATGGCCGTTTTCGAGAGGAAGGCTGCCAAGGCGGATGCTGTCGGCAAGAAGTTCGAATCCAAGGCCGCAGACCAGACAGAGAAGGCCGCGAAGTACCGGACCAGGGCCGCGAAGTTCCTCGAGAAGAGCAAGCTTCACGAGAGCGAGGCCCGGATGTATGCGAAGAGGGCTGACAATCTCGAGAAGGCGTGACGCCCTCATCCGTCGTTCTTCGTGGTCGACCACTGGAGCATCGAGGCTTCCTCGTTCAGGTCGACGGAATCCGAAGAGTCCTCTCCGTTCGCTCGTATCTTCACCAGGAGCCTGCCGTCGGTCAGTACCACCTCGGCCGATTCGACGGTCGAACGATACAATGACACCGACTTTCCGCCCGCTGAAACGGCCTTATCCTCCTCGCGCAGCATCCCTGCGCCTTTGAGCAGGCGGATTCTGCGGTAACACGCCGCCATCGGTATACCCAACGCATCGCTGAGCTCGGTCGCGTTCATCGCACGCTCCTCGGTGAGAGTCAGGATCCTCGAAGCATATTCGTCGAGCATGAGCCGGAAGTTGTCAAACGCATCCATGTGATTGGACCCCCTTCAGATCCTCGACAGGCTGGACCAACCCTGCTCGAAGCCACCGTTCCCAATCCCATCCAGTTGCACTGACACCTGGTCGTATCCATGCTTGGCTGTGTTCCTCTGCAGGAAGTTCAGCTCACCCGTCACGATGTCCAGGTGCAGGAACACGACGTTCTCCGCCCTGAGGACCGGGCGGACCTTGTGCGTAGGGTCGCGGTCGTCGCATGCGCCGAGATCGCTCAAGCACGCTGGGCACTTCCCCGAGTCCAGGGACACCTTCTCCCCGCAAAACGGGCAGTCTGCATCCTCCAGCGACCCTGTGTCGAACTCCATGTCAGTGAACATGCCTACGAGGCCAGTATCACCGAGTTCGAGCCTCGTGCCACATATTGGGCACCTATCGGTGTTCAATTCGACTACGGTGCCACAGTGAGTGCACTCGAATACGAAGTCCGGCTCACCCTTGTCGTCCTCGAGGAAATGCATGACACCGGTCTCGGCGTCGAAGTGCACGACTGGCGAGTTGGCCCTCTCAACGAAGTCGTCCAATGGGGTGTCACGCATCTGTTCTGCCTTGAGCAGCTCGTCGACATCCGCATCCTTGACGTCCCTGATGTAGAACGATCTGCATCTCGGGCACCTGTCCGAGTCATATGACACTTGCGCGCCGCATTGGAAACATGTGAACGTACGAGCAGCTGCCTTTGGCGGTGCCGCGACTGGGGCCGAGACCTGCTCAATCACATTCTGGGTGATGATCATGTCTTCCTCGGTCACCACATCGGCCTTGAGCGAGTCGGCCATGTGCTTCCTGGACATCGGTCTAGCCTTGACTACCCTCTTGAGGTGCTTCTTCTCCTCCTTGACCGTGACGTACTTGCCCTTCTTCTGCTGAGCAGGCTTGTGGAAGCCGAAAATGCTTCCTCGGTCCTTCTTCTGTCCGTCCTTCTCGGACTTCGGGTCAGTCATCTGTTCCTTCCTCTGTCCATCAGAGCCTCACGCTAGCTCCAAGAACAAGAGGTGGGGAGCGGGTTATACGGGTGTCGCCCCGGTAATCAGCCATGATAACACCCCACGATGCTGGCTGGTGCCGTCAGAAGCGCGCTTTGAGGACGATGACACCGTCCTTGCGCGTTATGTCCACTGACTGCTTCCCCGTCAGGTGGTTCGTGCCCCTCATCTTGAGGACCTCGATGTACTTCCTCCTGGCGTCCCCCTCGTCAGAGAGCATCAGCAGTATGACACCGTCGACCGCATATGATATCTCAGCCGGGTACATCTCGCCCGGACGGACCTCGCCGGTCAGGAGCGTCACGGCCTGCCAATTCTTCAGCCTAGTAGTCAGGTCGAACGCGAATATCCTGTAGTCGTCCTTCAACATCGTCCCCACGACCGTGATGGGGTCGATCACTATTCTGGTGGGCATGACCTCGGCGATCTTCGCGTCTATGAGGTCGAGTATCTCGCTGCCCGCGTGCTTCCTGAGCTCCGTCCCGAGGTCGTAGTACACTACCTCCTTGCCATAGAACTCAGGCTTGGCGAACTCGAACTGCGATGCGTACCTCAGCATCCACTGGGCCGGCTCGCTCAGGGTGCTTATGTACAGGCCCTGCTCCCCCTTCTCAGCCCCTGAGAACAGGAACTTCTGAGCGAACGTCGTCTTGCCCGCGCCTGCGCTGCCTGCGACGAGCACGACCGACGGGAATGGGAAGCCGCCTTCAATCATGTCATCCAGTCCTGGGATGCCACTGTACAGTCTCGGGAATCCGTTAGTCGTCATGCCCTCATCACATCCTTCACTTCGACTCCGGCCTGCACCTCAGGCGCGGCCGGCACCTTGGCGCTCCCTGGCGCCATCTGTTTGACCTGCATGTCCGAGGTCAACTCGATCACCATGTCCGCAATGCCCGATATGTACTCGAACAGTGGCCCATGGATGTCCTTGTCCATCACGAGGACCGTGACGATGCGACCATGCTTGTTCTTCATCACGAGCGTCACGAACTTCGAGAGGAACGCCTGGACGCTCTCCATCGTGTTGTAGGTAAGGAGCGTCGCCACGTTGTCCAGGACGATGAACTCAGCCTCTGTCAGGTCCGAGGGCGCGCCTATGGACGTGCCGTTCCCTCCAGAGAGGAAGTCCGGCAGGGTCTCGATCTGGAACGGGCCGCGCTGGAACTCGGATGCCACCGAGCCGCCCTTGGTATCCGATGAATGGGAGCTTATGGCATCCACGAACACGAGACCGTTCTGATCTATCCCGTGGAGCTGCAGGAGATGTGAGACGTACTGGTGCGGTCTGTCAATGGTGATCATGATCCCCTTCTTCTTCTTCTCGTCCAACAGGGCCTTGAGGAGGACCAGGTTCACTCGGACTAGATTGGTGTACTTCGCTGATATGAGGTACAACGCGCCTGGGCCGTTCACCTTGATTTCGGAGTTGAACACCATCACGAGTCGGAGGTCCTTCTCATTCAATCTCGACACACCCATGCCGCATATGCTGTTGGTTCATATCATCATTCCGTTCATATACGGTTCGTCCAGGTTATCAGCGCAGATAATACCGATAGAAGGCCGGACGGTCGCTCCAGACAGGCGTCAAGTTCCGGGACGCGCAAGTCACAAGGACATGCCACACATCGAAAAACATATAAACGGGACCCAGTATTGTCCTGACTGCGTCCAGACTGATGGCATGTTCTGACGGCGTTGGTAGTTTGCATGACAGAGACTGAGCTTATTCCTGAACTCGAGGAGAAGAGGGCCCGACACAACTCGGATGCCGAGCGGCACAAGAGACAACGGGACGAGCTCAACGAGAAGACCAGGGAGTGGGCCGACAAGAGGGACCAGCTCAACTCGCAGGTCAGGAAACTAATAGAGGAGGCCAACGGCCGCCGCGAGACAAGGGACAAGCTCAACGCCGAAGTGCGAGAGGTCAAGGCCAAGAGGGACGAGTGGAACAGGAAGTTCAACGAGTTCAGCGACAAGGTCATGGACCTCAAGCGCGAGAAGATGCCCAGGAGCGGCCTCTCCATCAAGAAGCTCAAGACGGAGCTCAGGGCTCTTGAGAAGAGGCACATGACCTCCGTCCTCAGTGCAGAGAAGGAGCGGGCGTTGGTGGAGGAGATTGGCGGGCTCTCCAACAGGATAAAGACCATGGAGAAGGAGTCGGAGCAGTTCACCGAGGTCAAGGTGGCTGAGAAGGACGCCCGCGACGCGAAGGACAACGCCGAGGGATTCCACAAGCAGGTCTCCGAGCTCGCCGAGAAGGCCCAGGCCGAACACGACGCCATGCTCAAGCTCTACGAGGAGGCCGACAGGCTCAGGAAGGAGGCGGACGACGCCCAGGAGAAGTTTATCGAGGCGAAGCTCACTGCCGACGAGGAGCACAGGGAGCATATCGAGCACATAAGGCAGGTCCACGACTTCGACAAGATCATATCCGGCATCAGGGACAAGACTCGCAAGGCACGTAAGGAGAAGGACGACGACTCCGTGAAGAAGGAGGCCGAGATGATCTTCGACAAGTTCAAGAGCGGCGAGAAGCTCAGCACCGAGGACATCATGGTCCTCCAGAAATCCGGGTACATGTGAGCTGCACATGCAGCACCGGAACAAGGGGTACCCGCCAGTATGAAAAGCGACGTTTCCTGGATGCTATGCTGGCTATGCATCCTGAGGGGTGCCCCGTGGCGCGTAAACTATTTAAGCCGCCGCTCGACAACCTTAAATAGTGCACCACCAATATATCACTCGGGAAATTTTGGGCTAGTTGTTAGAGTGCATCCCATCCCTTCTGACAAGGCTAGCCCTTCCCTTCCCTTTTTTTGTTCCTATAGGAGCGACTGCACAACCTATTTATCCACACGGTAGCGTTAGCGCGAAGGTCGATTGAGATGGTACTGGAAGGGCTCGGTGGCGCGCTCAGAGACGCGATAAAGAAGATAGCGAGCGCATCCCACGTGGACCAGAAGCTGGTCAAGGAGGTCGTCAAAGACGTCCAACGAGCGCTGCTCCAGGCCGATGTCAATGTCAAGCTCGTGCTCCAGATGACAAAGGAGCTCGAAGACCGGGCCCTGACGGAGAAGCCCCCGGCGGGGATGAGCCCCAGGGAGCATGTCATAAGGATCGTGTACGAGGAACTGGTCAAGATCCTGGGCAAGGGGAAGGAGATCCCCGCCAAGCCCCAGAGAATACTCATGGTCGGCCTGTACGGACAGGGCAAGACGACCACCTCGGGCAAGCTCGCCAAGGACCTGCACAAGAGGGGGATGAAGGTCGGGCTCGTGGCAGCAGACGTGCACAGACCTGCCGCGTATGACCAACTCACTCAGATCGGCGCGAAGATCAATGTACCCGTATTCGGCGACCCCAAGGAGAAGAACGCTACGAAGATCGCCAAGAGGGCGATGAAGGAGTTCGACGGGTACGATGTCATCATATTCGACACATCGGGCAGACACTCGCTCGAGGACGACCTCATCAGAGAGATAGAGGACTTGGCTAAGACCGTGAACGCCGAACAGAAGATACTCGTCCTGGACGCCCAGACGGGGCAGCAGGCGGGGCCCCAGGCGAAGGCGTTCCACGACGCCGTAGGCCTCACCGGGGTCGTCATCACGAAGCTCGACGGCACCGCCAAGGGCGGCGGGGCCCTGAGCGCTGTTGCCGAGACGGGAGCCCCGATATGCTACATAGGCGTGGGCGAACACCTGGAGGACCTCGAACGGTTCGACCCTGACAGGTTCATCAGCAGGATGCTCGGCATGGGGGACATAAGGTCGCTCATGGAGAGCGCGAGCGAGGTCATGGACGAAGAGAAGGCCGAGGAGGCCGCCCGCAAGATGCTCTCTGGCAAGTTCACACTCAAGGACATGTATGACCAGATGGAGATGCTGCAGGGCATGGGCCCGCTCAAGAAGATCACGTCCATGCTTCCGGGCTTCGCTGACAAGATCAATGACCAGGACATGGAGGCCACCCAGGAGAAGCTCCAGAGGTTCAGGGTCATCATGGACTCGATGACCGACGAGGAGCTCGAGGACCCGAAGCTCATCAAGTCCTCCAGGGTCATGAGGATAGCCAGGGGGAGCGGCACGACGCCCAAGGACGTCAAGGAGCTCATCAAGCAGTACAACATGTCCAAGAAGGCCATGAAGGGCTTCATGGGCAACAGGAAGATGAGGCGGCAACTCATGAAGCAGTTCAAAGGCATGGACATATCCGCGAAGGAGGCCTGACGATGAGGAAGTTCGTCGTACTGGGCCACCGGGCCATAACATCAGCCGACTTCAAACTGGACGACCTCTGCGGATCCACAGGCAGGCTCGACATACTGCTCAGGTGCGTCAACTCGGCGTTCTTCCTCTCGCACGCCATAAGGAAGGATGTGGAGATCGCCCTCATGCTGCTGGGCGAGCCTAACCCACCCAAGACCATCAGGATCGACGGCTCCGAGGTCAAGTACCTCAACCCAGACGAACGGAGCACGGCCGCGCTCATCAGGAACGCCCTTCTTCAGAAGGGCGAAGGCGAGAGGAAGTGCTCCCCGGGCATATACGTTTCAGAGAGGAACTACAGGGAGGTCCTGTCCAACATATCCAAGGAGTCGAAGATATACTATCTCAAGGAGGACGGGGAGGACATCAGGAGTGCGGAGTTCGGTCCTGACTGCACCTTCGTCCTCGGGGACGACCAGGACCTGACACCCGAGGAGGAGGAGATACTCATGGACTACGAGCCGAAGAAGGTCTCACTCGGGCCCATCAGCTATCACGCGGACCACTGCATCACGCTCGTGAACAACGAGCTGGACAGAAGGACGCCCAGGTCAGGCTGAGCTGGGGTCGAAGAGGGAGAGGGGCGATTCGGGAGAGGGATCCTCCTCGGAACCTCCGTTCTCAGGCCAGGTATCGTACTTCGTGACGAACTTGCCGTTCTGGAACTTTATCGACGCGGTCTTGAGCTTGCACTTGTACAGCCTCACCTTCCGTCCTTTGTAGACCTCCTTCTCGCGGTCTATCGTGACGAGGCCAACCTGCTCGAGCTCGTGAATCCGTCTGTAGCACGCAGCTATGGGGATCCTGCACACCTTGCTCAGCCTCTGGGCAGACATGGGGGAAGCATAGGTGTAGGCGAGTATCTTCTGGGAGTAGCCGTCTGCCAGGAGCTTGGAGACTTCCATGGACTTCTCTTCAGGGGTCATGTCAGCTCTGGTGAAATGAGCCCCGGCGGCATTTAAGCAGGTTCTCTTCAGGTTATCAGCGCTGATAAGTAGACACGCGGTGGCAGCGCCGCCTTCCAGGCGCGAAAACATTATCTCCCCTGGGATTATCTACTGCCGAGGGGAGGAGACCCCATGCCAGTCTGTCCATTGGATTTCAGGTACGGCCGGCCCGAGATGAAGGGCATATTCGACGAGGAGAACAGGCTCCAGAGGCTGCTGGACGTGGAGGCCGCCCTCGCGATGGCGCACGCAAAGGTCGGCAACATCAAGCAGGACCACGCTGACATCGTCAAGAAGACCGCATCCACGAGATACGTCAAGCTCGCACGCGTGCAGGAGATTGACGCCAAGATCAACCACGAGATCACCGCCTTGATCAGGGCCCTTAGCGAGCAGTGCGGCGAGAGCGGGAAGTACGTCCATGTGGGAGCTACATCCAACGACATACTGGACACGGCGGCCGCGCTCCAGATCAAGGACGCCATCGTCCTCCTCGAGAAGGACCTGGCGGAGTTCAGGAAGATCCTTGCTCAGAAGGCGAGAGAGAACAGGGACACGATCATGGTCGGGCGTACTCATGGCCAGTACGCGCTTCCCATCACGTTCGGGCTCAAGGTCGGCAACTACGCGCTCGAGATCCACAGGCAGGAGCAGAGGCTGAAGGAGTGCTCCTCGAGGATCCTCGTGGGCAAGATGAGCGGCGCGGTCGGCACGGGCGCCGGGTTCGGCCCGAAGGCGGTCGACATCCAGATGGCAGTCATGGCTGAGCTGGGCCTCGGGGTTGAGGATGGCCCCACCCAGATAGTCGCCAGGGACAGGTATGTCGAGCTGATGTCCGTGCTCTGCAACATCTCATGTTCCATGGAGAAGTTCGCCACCGAGGTCAGGAACCTGCAGAGGGGCGAGATCGCCGAGGTCTCAGAGCCATTCGACGAGAACAACCAGGTCGGGAGCTCGACGATGGCGCACAAGAAGAACCCGGTGACCGCCGAGAACGTCTGCGGGCTCGCGAGGATAGTCCGAGGGTTCATGTCCCCGTCCTTCGAGAGCGCCATCCTGTGGCACGAGCGGGATCTGACCAACTCGTCCGCCGAGCGGTTCTTCGTGCCGCACTCGTTCATACTCGTGGACGACATGTTGGCGAAGATGACGAAGCTCTTCTCGGGATTGGTGGTCAACAAGGAGCAGATGGGACGGAACCTGTCCAGGGCCGGCAGCGTCATCATGGCCGAGTCGGTCATACTCGCGCTAGTGGGCAAGGGGATGGGCAGGCAGGACGCCCACGAGCTCATCAGGAAGTGCAGCATGGAGTCGCAGCGCGCGTGCGAGGAGTTCAAATCGTACCTCATGGCCAACAAGGGCGTCATCTCGCTCCTGTCGGAGGCCGAGATAGACGCGGCGCTGGACCCGAGAGCCTATCTGGGCACAACTGGTCAGACCGTGGACAACATCCTCAAGATTGTTTCGTGAGCAAAGGTAGAAATAGGCCGGCTTTTCTCCCGGACCATCACAGGGGCCGTTAGATCAGCGGAAGATCGCTTGCTTCGCAAGCAAGAGGCCGTGGGTTCAAATCCCACACGGTCCACCATTTCGATGTTTTGTCCGCAATCGATGGCCCTGTGATTGTTATCGACTCGTGTCATCTGCATGCTGAGAAGACCTTCAAGTCGGCCACGGGCCATGACGAACCACGAGTCCCCGTAGAAGCCCAGGTCACGTCCACGCCATTCAGCCACTCCGCCCACAACAGCTCATATTCGGATGTGTCCGCCTCAGGAATGAACACGTGCGGGTACATCAGGGCACCAACTTCCCCAGGGACCCTACAAACAACTTCTTCATGGACGAGGACGATCCGAAGGATGAGGTGTTTCGATGCAGTGCCCGAAATGCGGTCAGGAGATGGAGCACGGATTCATCGCCGCAGACCAGTGGTTCGTGAACGTCTTCACGCGGCTCGAATGGTATGGACACAAGCCGCGGGTGATGGCATACTCAGGCGATCCTCTGTCCAGGTTCGGACATCCTGCCGCAGTCCCCGCCGACAGGTGCAGGACCTGCAGGAAGGTCGTATTCGAGTACGACACGGAGCGCTGGCTCTGACCCAGTTTCAGCCCAGGTCCAGCAGGGGATTAAAAGTGCACTTACACATGCCCCTTAGAGGTGTGTTTGATGCGACGATATGATATAGTAGAACGCCCTGACCGGTATTGCCTTGAGCCGCGAGAACGCAGCCAAGGAGTTCAACAGGAGGTATGCGTAAGTGGACAACCGACCACGCAGGTCAGACCGCGGATTTGGAGGGCCAAGAGAGATGCACTCCGCCAAGTGCTCTGACTGTGGTGCAGAGACACAGGTGCCGTTCAAGCCCACAGAGGGCCGGCCAGTGTACTGCAAAGAGTGTTACCAGAAGCACAGGCCGCCAAGAAGGTACTAAACCCTAGCGGTTCAAGGCCTTTGAGATGTGCTCTGTTAAGACACAAACCTAGTATGTAATTCCAGCCGATTCATTTTTTCTTCACTACTGCAATAGAGCCATCCCTCTCGACGAGAGAGGTCAATGGGTGTTGGATCTAACTCAATCGACGGCTTCAGCGTGTGAAGAAGGTTCGCCAGCATGGAGAATAGGCCCTAGGGAGCGACCCGGCGTCTTCCGACAGCGTCCTTCACCCTCTCGGACCAGCTCGAATCGTTGGTGTCTGTGAGGGGGAGGCCGTTCGGAAGCATGTTCGCGGGGACGTCATGCGGACCTCCGAGCTTCCGCCCAACATCCTTTCTCAGACATCTGTCCTGCCTTTCGCCCCGACAGTACAGGAGTATGAAACCAGAGACCGCTCTCCGATATCGCTCATCGTTCCCATACGTCCTGAAGAACGTGCACACGGACAGGTTGTCGCAATCCCCGGTCATGAATCCCCACCAACCTCGTGTAGCGTCCAGTGAGCATGTTATCGTATCGCGGGCCAAGTGGCCGCCGTCTCGAACATCGTTCGGGAGTCCCGAACAGACTCACCACAAGCGGCATGTACCTGGGAAGTGTCTTCTTCATTCGGTGCCTGAAGGTGAGGGGACATACGTAATCGCAGATTGACAAGGGCCATCCTGCCCGTGCTTGCGGGTTTCATAGGGGAGAGCCAGCGACCAGCGTCCAAGGTGAGTCCCGACGAGATCACGAGGAAGTTGCGACTCGACTACCTCTACTCCCAGAAGGACCTCAACCAGAAAGCGTTGGATGGAGCACAGACCCTATTCGAACACTTTCAGCGGCAGGACTTCAGCCTTGACACGTTCATGAACGATTCATTGAACCTGATACGGAGACGGCTCTGGATCAGAGAGGTCACCGTGGCCCTGCTCGATCGACGGGATAATCTATTCAGGTACAAGTATCAGGCTGGATTGAGGAAAGAGGCGTGGGACGCACACAAGGGCATCGCGTATAGGCATGACGAGTACACCAATCCGACCGTGTACAAGGCGAGAGAGATAAGCAAGCACACGAGCCTATTCCTGGCTGAGGACAACCCGTACGGCAAGGGCGAGGACGCGACCTTCAGCAGGCCGATCATGCTCGAGTCGAGGAGGCTCTCGGTTGACGACAGCATCGAAGGGGACTACTTCGATGTCTGGATATTCGGCAAGGACAAGGAAGTCCTGGGCTGGATAGAGTTCTCGGGGACGACTTCGAGCAAACTACCTGACACGGTCGCACTGAAATGGATCGAGCTGATCTCCTCTATCATGAGCGTGGCGCTGATCATACACGAATCGAAAGCGCCGTCCTGGTCAAGGACCCCGCCATGACACTCATCCAGTCCGGAACCTGCGTGCCCCCTATCTCTTCCTGAGCTTCGGGTTGTAGATCTCGTCCATGGCATAGCCTATGAACGTGAAGGCCAGCACCAGGAACACGATGCACATGCCCGGGACCAGGATCCATGTATAGAGCCCGTTCAGGATAGCCTTCCCATCATCGGCGTCCTGCAGCATGTTGCCCCAGGTCACGACCTGGTTCGGCATCGGTCCAAGCCCGATGTAGCTGAGAGTGCTCTCGGACAGGATGGATAACGCCACTGTCAGAATCGAGTTCGCGAACACTAGAGGGAACACGTTAGGGAAGATGTGCTTCCTGACTATGTAGTAGTCCGTTGCGCCGATTGCCCTAGCACGCTCGATGAACGCCCGTTCCTTGAGAGAGAACACCTGGGCCCGCACAATCCTGGCTGTACTAGACCAACCCGTGATGCCGATTACGAAGATGACCTTACCTATACTCGGGCCTCCAGGCAGGACGGCCGCGAGCACTATCATCAGCACGAGCCATGGCAGCACGAGGAACACATCCGTGATCCTCATCAGGACCTCGTCCCTCCATCCAGCCCAGAAGCCGCTCAGTAACCCGACAACAGTGCCAAGGCCCATGGACACAAGGGTGGCCACCAGGCCTATCTCGAGCGAGACCCTGCTCCCATAGATCACCCTGGTCAGTATGTCATAGCCCCTTATGTCCGTCCCGAGCCAATGCTCAGGAGACGGCGGCGTGACCAGTCTGGTCGTCGTAACCCGTTCGAATGGATCGTATGCATGGTCCCATCCCCCGACCACGGACAACATCCAGACTATCTGCGGCGCGAACACGGCCATGGCCACGAAGAATATCAGGATGACCAGACCGAGCATGCCCATCCAGTTCTTTCGATAGAGGCGCCAGGTCTGCGAGGCCTTCTTCTTGTAGAGTCTGATCTTCTCGATGGTCGGTTCGGACATTCCGAACCTACCGAGCGGGACAGACTCTTGCTCTTTGGATTCAATTGATGCGCGACCCATGATGATCACCCCATCTTGACCCTCGGGTCAAGGTACACCATCAGAATGTCGGCCACCAGATTCGCTGCTATGACTACGACCGCTATCAGGAAGAACGCAGCTTGAAGGATCGGGTAGTCCTGTTTGAGCGTCGCCTCGATCGTCGCATACCCAATACCAGGGTAATTGAACACGACTTCCGTCTGGAAGGCGCCGCCCACGACGAACGCCAGGTCGATTGCGATCAACGCGACCATGGGCAACATGGCGTTGGGGACTGCATGGTCCTTGAGGACCCTGCCCTCGGACAGGCCCTTCGCCCTCGCCGTGGTGATGTACTCCTCCGTCATGACGTCTATGAGTGAACCCCGCATGATTATCGAGAAGGCGGCTATGCTGCCGATAGTGAGGCTCGCAGCTGGAAGAATCAGGTGCCGTACTAGGTCCACGAAGCAGCTCCAAGTCAATTCGAGCTGTTCTCCGTAAGTCAGGGCACTGTCCGAGGGAAGCCACTGGAGCCCCGTGGAGAAGACGACGATGAGCATCATGGCGAACCAGAAAGTGGGCATCGCGTAGAAGAACAACGAGAACGACAGCGATCCCGTGTCGAACCAGCTCCCGCGCTTCCAGGCGGATATGATGCCGATGAACATGCCGATGACTATCATGAAGATGGAAGACGTCCCAGTCAGTATCAGGGTCCATACCATCTTGCTCATCACGTAATCCATCGCGGGAGTACCTGAATAAATGAAAGAATCGCCGAAGTCAAACTGAATGGTCCTTGACATGTACGTGAAGAACTGGATGTAGAGAGGTTCGTCCAGGCCGTACTTGTCGATTATCTTCTCTTTGTACTCCTCGGGTATCTCAGGGTTCTGCGGAACGATGAACTGCAGAGGATTCCCGGGCATCACCCTGAACAGGAAGAAATTGAGGATAAGGACAAGAAGGATGGTCACAAGAGAGTTGAGTACCTTCCGGGTGAGGATTCGACGGACGTTCCGCATCGGGTCACCACCCCATCAGTGCATTGTCAAGCCTACGCATCATGTTATCACATTTTCGAGCAGTGAATCAAATGTAAGGGGTTTCCTCGGGTTTGAGTTCGTCCGGCCATGCTCACTGAGATGGCGGGGGTGGCTCCGGAGGCGCTCCTTCCTTCTTGCGCTTCATCATGACAAGAGCGACCACGCCAGCAATCGCAGCGGCGATTACGACGCCGATTATCGCGAGCGTCGTCCCGCTGATGCCACCGTCCGAAGCCGTGTCACTAGCCTCCGGCTCGAGGTCCAGGTCCCCCGATGCCGTCTCGCCAGCGACGATATCGACCGTCGTCTCGTTCGATATGTATCCCGTCTTGGAGACGTTCAGGACGTAGGAGCCCGGCGTAATCTGCTCGAGGAGGTAGTATCCGTTGGCATCGGTCAGAACCATCTTCGTGGTGTCCAAGAGCTTCACGGACGCATTGGCCACTGGGTCACCTGTCACGGCATCGTATACGTGCCCGCCAACGGCCCCGACGTCGACATCCAGGGTGAAGTTCTGCCACACGATCTCATTCGCGATGACATCAACATCGGCCTCCGCTGAGCCATATCCAGACAGGCTCGCGTTCACAGTGTAACTACCTTCAGACGCCGTGAGGTTGTAGAACCCGTCCTCATCGGTCGTGACTGCCAGCACACCATTCGTCACGGACACGCTCGCCAATGGGGACTCTGACGAATCCTTGACATAGCCATTGATCCAGCCCGCATCCTCAGGCATTTCAACGACAGTCACCGTCAGCTCGTCAGTCGCCTCCAGCCCTTCTGGGTCTGCCACAGTCAATGTGACCGCGACTTCACCCACGTTCTCGAAAGTGTAGTCGACAGTATCCCCTGTGAGGACGCTCTCCGTCAGGTCCGGTTCGATGAAAGTCCATTCGTAGGTCAGCTCGGTTGGGGTCTCGACATCCGAGGCTGCGCCAACGAACGATATCTCGGTCCCGACGATGACGCTCCGGTCTTCTCCAGCATCGACATCGTAAGGCGCCGTGTTCCCTCCTATGATCATGACATCGAAGAAGAACCACATGGACCCAGGCGTCTTCCCAGGATATGTGGTCATGTCAGGGAAGTTATAGAACACGTCGGTTCTGTAGGCGTATAGGCCAAACGGATACCAGAGCACGATGTAGGGGCAGTCCTCGTACAGGATCTGCTGCATCTCGAATATGATGGCCTGTCTCTCGTCCTCATCTACGGTGTTCTGTTGTATGATGAACAACTGGTCGTAGTACGGGTTCGAGTAGAAGCAGTCCGACCATGCGGTCCAGTCCGTGGGATCGTCGGGAATCTGGTCGGTCGTCATCACAGACAGCATGAACGAGGGATCCACGTCAGTGTCCCAAGCCCATATGTACAGGTCGTACCTCGCCTGGTACCAGTATGTGTACAAAGTGCTCTCGGTGATACCCAGTGGGGTCGCAAGTATGCCGGCCTGTTCAAGCGAGTTCGCTATCTCCTCGGCTGCCAACTGGTCTGCCACTGTGACATCGTTCCTGTAGTAGAAGATGAGGTCAAGTTCGACACCGTTCGACGCATTCTCCCTGATGCCGTCTCCGTCCTCGTCAGCAGTGTATCCCGCTGAGTCGAGGAGGGCGTTGGCTGCGTCTATATCGAAGTTCCACACCTCGTCTTCAGGTACATCATAGTGCCACTTGTCCGTCGCCGTCGGGATAAGGGAACTCCCTGGCTCGGCCAGGTTGCTCAGGATGGTCGTCACGATATACTCCTTGTCGACGCACATCGCGATTGCCTGTCTCACGGCTACATTGTTCATCTCCAGGTTCTCGCTGGCCTGATTGAAGTTCTCCCTCAGATCCTCCGGCATGCAGTTGATGCCTAGCTCGAAGAGAGACAGCGCCTTGACGGCCTGTCCCTCGATGTCCGGCTCAGCTAGAGTGGCGTCCCATGCATCTGTGGGGACACTGGTCGCAACATCCAGGTCGCCTGAGTTCAGGGCATTGATCATCGACGTGTCATCCGTATACACCTTGTAGAGCAATATGTCGAAATCAGCGACGTCGATAGAGTAGTTCGTATAAGTGCGCATCCTGATGAAATCGTCCTTCACGTACTCATCCAGGATAAATGGTCCGGAGCCGACCGGTCCCGTGGGGAAATACATGGTGTTCCAGTAGTCCGCCGTATCCAGCTTGTCCACCGGTATGTTCTCCCATATGTGCTTCGGAAGAATCGGGACGTTCAGGCTGAGCATGGTCGCCTTCGGGACCTCAGTCGTGATCCTCACGGTGAAGGGGTCTAAGGCAGCGGTCTCGGTGATGTTAGCCAGATAGTCGATCCAGAGAGCGCATGTCTCGCTGTTGTCCTTGATCAGGTTGAACGTGAATGCTACGTCATCCGCAGTGACCTGGACATCGTCGTGCCAGTAGGAATCCTGGGACAGGTTGTAATACCATATGGTCCCGGTATCATCATGGTACCACTCTCTCGCCAGCTGCGGGCCGCTCGAAAGGTCCGGCTCGACCGAGTTCAGTGTGTCATACATCAGGAATGATATCGTGTATGCCATGCTGAGCGTCATCGAGAATGGGTTGAGCGTTCCTGGATCCTGAAGCGTCCCGACGGTCATCGTGACCTCGTCCGCAGCAGCTGCGTCGACCTGGCCTACGCCGATGACAGGCGCGACAATAGCCACACAAAACATCAATGCACACAAAGCTAGCGCTGTTATCCCTCTACCCCATATCATGCTTCAACCACTCCATTAATCCCCTTGGTTGGCTTTGAGTCGGAAGGCCAGCAAGACGCTGACCTAATCCCCAAACGCTTTGCCCCCAACCCACTTGATGCTATATTAAAGTGATTAGATAGTCGGCGCAATGCTCAACGGATATCGTAGCATGGTGTCGAGACTCGGGTTCTCGCCGCTGGTCATTGTCCCGAATGAGTCATTGTCAAGAACGCGAAGTGCAGATGCAAAACTCCATCTATGAGTTCATCTCTAATGGCGCAGGCTAGGCTTGACCGGGACGTTCGGCGTGTCCTTGTACACCAAAATCGTCGACAGTGGGGGTGACAGCTGGGGACGTCGTAACCGAACCGGTGCCAGTCCAACGGCCAACAGTGAGATCCTGTCCGATGGGGCTGAAGGCGGCCGCATGTTCCTGCCGGAGGGCGGGGGCGTCGGCCTTTATCGCGGGGATCGGGTCAGGCCCTGACGGGAGCAGCCTCACCGCGAACTATCAACGCTCACCGGGAAGCGGGGTCGAGGAGGTCGATGGGTAGCTGGCACAGGGGAGGCCGGCAACCCCAGTCGCCTAGCACTTCATCTTCACACAGTGAATCCAGCACACGAAGGCCGTAGACGTCAGCCACTTGTAAGAAGGAAAAGAGAGAGTCGAGCACGGTGGATGCCGCAGCGTGACAGCACCCTTTTACTAGCTCAACCTACCCGAGCTATTAGGCGCCCTCTCGGATTGGTTGCTAACCGCTGTTTTGCCGTGTTTCTCGCTCTCCAGATAACACATGAAGCTGGTGCCAGTTCATATCTTTTGCGGAATGCGGCACCCGAGCCTGTCCTTCCTGAAGTCGAACAGGACGCCCTTCTCATCCCCGCTGCTCAGCTCCAGGCGACTGCCAGGTCTCACTTGGCCGCATACTGCAGCAGTGAGCCCAGCAGCCTCTAACCTGGAACAGAGTCGGCCAGCGCTTCTCGTCGTGCATGTGACGACGAAACCGCACCCTTGGTATGCAAGCAGCCACTGGAGCGGGTCCTCGCGCGCCGGCATGGGTATGTGGTCAACATCCACATGTGCGCCCTTGGAGCTCGCCTCGAGGAGCATGCCGAGCGTGCCGAGACATCCTGGGTTGCTGATATCCTTGCCCGCCGTCAACATAGGGGCGGATTTGTGCATGACCCCCAGACGTGACTGGACATCCTCGGGGGTCTTGCGGCTAGTAGTGTCCCATGAGTAAGGTATGCCTGGGGTGAAGCGGCCGTCGAGGTCCATGGCGAACACAACACAGTCGCCGACGTTGGCACCGCTGCTCAAGACCAGTCTCGACGGTGTCGTCCTGCCCAGCATCGCGACATCGACCGCTGCGTAGCTAGTATCCGGGTGAAGATGTCCGCCCACCATCGGAACGCCGAACTTGTCGCAGGCATCCCTCATCCCCTTCACCAAGCGAGACCTGACATATGCGTCCCCACACGAAAGCACATTCACCGCTGCGAGTGGGATGCCGCCCATCGCCGCGATGTCGTTCGCATTCACGAGGATGGAACAATAGCCCGCCCAGCGCGGGTCCTTGTCCACGAGGTCTTGGATGATGCCATCGGCTGCCAGCAGAAGGACCTCCTTCCCGTGCCTGATGGCAGCCGAGTCCTCACCTGTTGCAGCCAGTAGGTGTCCGTGGTGTTCTGGTATCAGAATGCGCGCAATCGACTCAATGGGCGCTTTCCTGACGACCCCGCGGTACGACCTGACCCTCTGGATGATCTCCGCCAGCTCCACGAAAAACCTAACGCCCGAGCCAGTAGATAAATTGAGTGTCTCAGAGTTTAGTCTGGACGGTCTCCTTCGCGTGGGAGCGCAGCCCGAACCTGTCGACCACGACGTCTGCGAGGACCCTGACGAAGAGTGGCTCAAGGTCGGCCTCGACGATTGTGGGTATGTCACTGTTCGGGACCTTGTAGCCAAGCCTTGTGAGGAGTGACTTCGCATCAGCCCTCTCGTCGGGCGTGGCCTTCCTGCCCTCGACGATGCCGTCGACGCCGCATCTCCTGACCTCCATGTCGAACACCGCCCTCTTGAAAAGCCGCTGGAGGCAGTACGCGGCGATCGTGGCGCGTTCCGTCGCCGTCCCAGGCATCGCGTTCACGCAGCCGCCAATCATCTCGTACAGGCTGCGGTCTCTCCCCCCGGAAAGGGAGAACACCTTCGCGGGCTTGATGTCCTTCTCCTTGAGTATGTCGAGGTCGGCCAGTGCTTTGAGGTACCCTGTGAGCTCGAGCCTGTGCATCTTGACCCCTCTCGATGCCAGCTCCCTGCTGACGCCGCTGATGGAGGCCGGGTCCTTCTTGAGCACCTCGAGCACGAGGTCCCTCAAGTCCTTCTCTGGAGAGAACATGATACCGGACTTGGTAACAGATTGGGTAATAAAACACTTTCCTCAGTTCAGGATGGCCGGGCCCATCAGCTGCCAGAGTATCAGGAACAAGACCATCAGCGCGAAGGCGAGCGTTATTGTCCCGACGACCTTCTCCCTCTGCGCCTTCGTGTACCCGGACCGGGCCTTGCTCACGATGTAGTCGAACGCGTCCCTGAACAGATATCCGCCGTCCAGAGGGACCGCGGGCAACACGTTCGTCAGGCCGATCATCAAGTTCAACCAGAATATCCAGTAGAGCGAGTTGGTCAGTATCCAGAACACTCCGTCGGGCATCCACGAGACTGCACCCGTAGGCTCGTACAGGTCTGTCACGGGTGACCTGATAGGTGCGAGGTCGAGGAATGGCAGCGCAATCAGCCTGAGCCAGGACATCGAGAACTCATCCAGCGTGTCGTCGCCCTCGAACGGGTGCGCGAGCATCGAGGAGTAGTAGTCCGCGTCGCGGAGGTTCAGGCCCATCGGGAGAAAGCCCGCGCCGAGGTAGCCGTCGCCGATGAATGCGTCCTCGTTCTCACCGGGGTAGTACTCGGAGTAGAAATCATGCTTGTCTGAGAGCGTCAGCGAGGTGATCTCAGGGTCCACGACGAAGGCATCTGCAGTAACGTTGTAAGACATGGCCGACACATCGACGACCTGGCCAGCCACGGTCAGGTCCATAGCGTCTCTGAGATCGTCCATGTTCCTGACAGAAGTGCCATTGATACTTGTTAGAACCATGCCTGCGTCAAGACCGCTCTCATCTGCGGCATACCCCTCCACCGCGTAGGAAACGACCATGCCGTACACGATGTTCTCGGCGGTCTCCAGTTCCCCTTCGAAGTAGTAGTCAACGGACACTGCTGTCCCCGGGTCGATGGCAGATATCTGGTCGACATCCTCGGGAGATGTCACACTCTGTCCCCCGATGGAAACGACCACGCTCGTTTGAGGTATGTCTGCGTAGTAAGCTGGCGACGACTCGACGACGCCTGTTGTCAGTGCGCCCTCATGGGTCGGTTGGACCGAGGACATCATCAATCCGGAGAAGATGCCCAGCACGACCATCGCGAGCAACAGGTTGCTCGCGGGGCCGGCGGCAAACACCTTCGCCCGCTTCAGCCGGGTCGTGTTCTGCAGCTCGGACTCGTCGGGCTCCACGAACGCTCCGACCGGGAACACGAAGAACAGGACGCCGAGGGATCTGATCTTCATCTCGCCGAGCCGAGTGATTATCCCGTGGGAGAGCTCGTGCACGACGATGGCGACCACAAGACCTAGGATGCCGTACCAGAGCGGGATGATCGGGTTGATGCCAGGAATTCCCAGTATGAGCTCCGGTGACGGGGCCTCCTCCACTTGGGACACGATAGTGGCCTCCCAAAGTAGGAGCGTCATGATCGTCACCATCGCGCCGGCACACACCCATAGCGAGAGCTTGCCATAGAACGACCAGAGCCGCTTCCTCCTCGCGACCCTGTCGATGAACTCTCTGCCCTTCCGGGTCTTCCACATGACCATCGGGCCCATGAGGCTCATGCCGTGCCTGTCGAACCATTTCGACCTGTTGAGCACATACACCGCCACGATCCAGGCGGAGAGTATGATGAGAGCGATGAGATACCCGTTCATCTTGCGAGACCAGCCCTGAGGCCATGCGGCTACCGGTATTAATTCGTTTCATCCTTGGGGGGCTTGTCCTCGCTCGTCCCGGACATGGATGGCCTGTGCCTCGCCCACTCCTCGTCCGAGAGCTGGTCGTAGACATCCTCCACGGCCGCTGCCTTCGGTTTCTCGCCCTCGTCCCCGGAGGAGAGGCGGATGATCTGGTCCTTCTTGAGAATCCAGTAGTGTATCCTCCAAAGCTTACCCTTCTTGAGGAGAACCTCTTCCTGCGTCGTAGTCAGAAGGCCTTCCTCCTCTAGCATGTAGAAGACGTCCCTGTCCTCAGGCGTGAGTCTGTTGTCAATGACCTCGTCTGTGTAGCCGAAGAAACTCATGAGGTACTCGGCCATCCGCTTGACCTCGTCATCGGACATGCCCTTCTTGCCGAGGGTCCTCTTAAGAGCAATCTCAACCTGTTGCATCGTTACAACAGTCATCCCAGTCCCAGCGACGTGAACTCAGTACGGTGCTAAAAAGGTGTCGTACGCGCACGAGAGATGGCCCATGCGCATCACAGCCCGTCTATACGCACTCCCTGTTCGACGAGCAATTCCAGTATCCTCTTCGCCCATGCGAGTTTCCGCCTCTTCACATCAGAGGTCCTCGAGGCCTTCGGGGAAGGCCTCTCGAAATCGAATCCTACGAGCTTTATCCTCCGTGCGCCGAGGCCGGAGAATATGCACGCCGCCCTGTCCCCGTCCGTGAACCCACCCATGTTGAGTAGGCCTCCTGAAGGAGAGCCCTGGCAAGTCCCGACAACGCGCCCCTCGAATCTGGGGACGACAGCACGGACGGCATCCATGTTGTCCCCGTGCCCGTGGATGAACAGCAGTGATCCCATGGAATTGGCCTTCACCTGGTGTTCGATCTCGCCGTCCAGATCCGTGACGATTGCATCTGGCACCAACCCAGAGGCGACCAGGACGGTAGTGGCGCCATCAGCCGCGACCACATATCCTTTGAGGGGGTCTGAGGATATGGTTTCGGAAAGCGACGGACCGTCCCCACACACTGTGACCGTCGCAGGACACTCCGATACGAGTTCCTGGATCGTCGGAACCTTGAGGGGCGATAGCATCGACGACAGGATCTCAGCGCTGCGCGCGTCGGCATCCTCGTCGTATCCGAACTCTCGGCATATCTCATGGTACATCGGCAGCCATGTATCCATCCTCACGGGCTCACGCCCCTGCGGACGCACCCTTCCGACCCGACTCTGACCTCAAAGATGCGTTCAGGACGGAGCTGAAGACGGCGATCAGGATGCCTGTGACCATCTCGGCCATGATGATGAGGAGGTCGTACTCTCCATAACCGACGAAGTAGGAGAGTGCGTCTGCCGACCCCTGGACGATGAAACCTGTCGCAAGGACCGAGACCATCATCACGATGAAGGACCAACGGATCTTGCCCGTCTGAAGGAATGAAGTGACCGATTTGCCAGTCTCGTAGGAGAACACGCCGAACACGACGAACCAGACTGAGCCTGACACGAATATCAGGATGGAGATCGCCATGCTCCTCTCGTGCTCCAGCAGCGATTCCCGGTACGACATGGCCATATCGTAACCTATCAGGATGCCCACGACCGCGAGGACGATGCCGATGATTGCAAAGGGTATTGCCAGGCTCCCCTGTCTGATGGACCTACTCATGTGCGTAACCCTCTCGCTGAGCTGTTCCGCCCATCTGTACGCCCAGCCTATCAGGTAGAACCCCAGGACGACCCCTATGACGCCGAAGGCCATCTGGGACAGGAGCCCTATGTCCTCGTAGTTCCCTTCCTGGAACTGTATGACCTTGGTGACGAACGATAGGAATCCCCAGATGACGAGCACGAGTGAGATCGGGACGATCCACCGGCGCCTCATCTTCTCGTCCTGGAGGGTCTTGACGATCATGTAGTATGTGCCCTCGATGCTTTTGCTCTGTTTGACATAGACTCGCCTCACAGAGTCAATCTTGATCCTGGACGATATAACGGGATAGATGGACTCGTCCTCCGCGCCGTCGCTGACAAGGATAGCGCGGTCCGGTTTGACCACCTCGAGCACGTTCTCGAGCTGCGTGGTCAGTATGAGGTCGGATTGGAAGCCGACATGCGAATCCCCCGATATGGTGGCTATCTCCGCGTCGATGCCCCGCTTGGTCAGGTCGTCGTACAACTGCAGACCCGACAGGATGGCGTTCGTATCGACCTCCTCAGGGTCCGCGAGGCCCAGCGCCAGTGCTGCGTCCAGGTTCTCCTTTCTACCTATGACAGGGCCGTTCACGCCTGCCTTGATACCAAGGTCGTCATCCCGGTCGACACATAGCACTAAGGTCTTCATTTCCGTCCAGTAATCGCCAGATAAGGTATTTGACTATGCCTACTCAGGGCACTGGCGCATGATTGCATTGTCCTGTAGAAGTGCTTATATAATGTCCATAGAATTATCTAACCGATGGGCAAAAAAACGGACCGCGGAGAACCCAAGAAGGAATGCCCCAGTTGTGGTCTTGGCGTTTCGTTAGAAGCGAACATCTGCGAATTCTGCGGTTGGGACTTCGAGGAGGAGGACGAGTGGATCCTCCAGATTGAGAAGCTCGAACGCGACCTGCTTCTGGAGAAGCAGAAGTTCGAACCTGGCACGGTCAACCACAAGATAGAGTCCACGCTGAGGAGCCCGCTCCTTGAGAGGGCCGAGGCAGCCCAGGTCGCGACTCGGACGCCAGAATCAGAGACGCGCACGCAGCCCAGAGCCGCGCACACCGCCGACGACCTGATCCAGAGAGGGACCCCTCCCACAAGGAGGCAGCCGGAACCACCCGTCCAGAGACCGGCCCCCGCACCTACGACTCAGACGACGCCTGTGAGGACCGTCCATGAGGAACCAGCGGCGGCCAAGGTCAGGAAGGTCAGAAGCGTCAAGACACCAGTCGCCGAGCCCGTGCCTGCACCCAGGCCCGAGCCGAAGCAGGAGCCCGTTCCCCAGAGGCCAGTCGCGGCACCGACGCCACCGGTCAGGAAGGTCAAACTAACCGAGGCGAAGCCTGTTGAGCCCGCGCCGGAAGCGCAGGCGACGAAGAAGGTCAGGACCGTCCGGAAGGTCAAAGGTTGAGTTGGTCGGGCCCGCTACCGGCTGTGTTAAGTACGGAATTCATGATTACTTCATCCCCGGGGGCGGACTCATGCGCATCAGATGGCACGGTCACGCATGTTTTGAGATAGACGGCAGTGTGCAGGTCGTCACTGACCCGCACGATGGCAAGTCGTTAGGCATCGCGCCTCCGAAGGCCAAGGCGGACCTGGTACTGGTGTCCCACGACCACTTCGACCACAACTGCGCCAGGCTCGTGAAGAAGCAGGGTGCGACCGTTCTCTCGACGCCGATCATGACCGTGGAGCAGGGGGTCAGGGTTGAGGGCATCGAGGCGAACCATGACGAGGTCGGCGGCGCGAAGCGCGGCAAGATAGTCATGTTCCGGTTCGAGCTCGACGGAACCTCGTTCTGCCATCTGGGGGACCTCGGACATGATTTGGACGACGCCACCGTTGAGAAGATATCCCCCGTCGACGTCCTGTTCGTACCCGTTGGTGATGTCTTCACGATCGGCCCCGCAGTCGCGAAGAAGATAGTGGACCGGGTCGCTCCTAAGGTTGCGGTGCCGATGCACTACAGGACGCAAGGGCTGTCGCTTTCGATTAGGCCAGTGCAGGACTTTCTTGCATTGTGCGGCAGGGACCAGGTCGTCAAGGTGGGCAACGAAGTGGACTTCGCCCAGGAAGACCTGCCCGAGTCAGGGACAGAAGTCTGGCTGTTCTCCCCATAGGGACCTTTCTCAGTAGAGGCCGAGGCCGTCCTCAAGGCGGCCGAGCTCTATCGGTGTGCTGGTGGAGCCCACAATGGCGCCCTTGCTGTTCGCAATCGCGCATGCGCCCAGGTACGGTGTACCATAGTTCAGAGTCGCGACCGCGGCGGGGACTCCGAAAAGTGAAGAGAGGCCCTTCAGCTCGTCTTCCGACGTCCTCGGGTGACAAACGATTCCCTTCGACGTCGCGAGGCACACGGACCCGACGGTCTCAGTGCCTGCGATGGCCCCCACATGGACCTCGACTCCGAGCGTGTCCTCGATTATCCTCAGAGAATACCTCGACGCAGCCGGGTGCACGCACGCGGCCTTGTCGTTCGCGACGATGTTGTTGCCCGCAGCGTTCAGCTTCTCCTCCATGACGCCCACCCTGAGGTCCTTCGGAAGCTTCGCCAGCTCCTGCTTCTCCGCGAAGTTGGTGACGATCACGCCATTTGAATTCATCGCGACGAGCGAGCCCACGAGCGTGGAGCCAGCGATGTAGGTCCGCACGACCTCCACCTTGAGGACCTCTTCGACGTCCTTCACGAAAGACCGCTCCACCCCTTCGGGCAGGATTGCAAAACGCTCACTCGCAGAGCAGTACACGCCCACGTACGCGCTGCCGAAGACGTCACCGAGCCTAAGCATCAGGTCCTACTCCAGGAGGGCTACTCCTCCGGCAGGGAGACCTCGATGAGGCCGTCCTCGAATCTTATGGCCTTGACGCGGACCTTGCTGGGCGGGTTCTCGATGCCCCTCGACCAGAGGTGCTCGTTCAACTTGTAGTCGATCCAGACGTCCTTCTCGGGAAGGTCATCCTTCGACATGGACTTGTCCGCGAGGTGCTGCCTCACGTAGTCCTTGATCTCCTTGATGGCTCTTGGCGCGCGCTTGCTCTTCGGGATCTGCTTCGTCATCCGAAGCGGGACCGTGAATATCCTCTCGACATCTTCTACCATGTTTAGCCCCTCACACCTTCAGCTTGGTCCTTCTCCACTGTCTCCTCTTCGGATGCCTGAGAAAGGTCCTGTTCGTCCTCATCATCACCCAGGCGGGGACCCTCCTGTTGCTCTTGGTCGCCCTCATCAGTCTGAGTTTCCTCGCGTGTGGCTTGTGCGTGGCCATCGTCATCTCCTCTCAATCTTGATCTCGCGCTTCGCAGGCATTATCCGCCTGAGCAGTTGCCTGAGCGTGTAGTCGTCTATCTTGTCCGTGACCCTTCCAGACTGAACCAGCATCACCAGCTGGTTCTCGACGTGCTCCACGAGGTCTGGACGTGTCATGCGCAGGTTCGCCAGACGCTCCCTCGCCTCCGGGGTGAGTATCTGCCGCATGAGCATGGCCCTCTGGGAATCAAGCTGTTTCGCCTGCTCCTGCGCCATGGCCTCCTGCTGCGCCCTGACTTGAAGCTCCTGGAGCTTCCGTTGCCTCAATGCGTCGAGCTCTGTGTCGTCTGCCATACTGGCCCACTCACAGGTACTTGGTGAGTTCCGGGTTCTGGGCAGCCATCTCCTTGAGGACCTGCGTGGCCAACGAATCGACCATCTTGCGTCCCTTGGCGGTGACCGCCCTGCCACCGTCTTTCTCCTTGTGTATCAGCAGGCTCTTCTCGAGCTGCTGCACAGTGTGCCTGGAGATGGACCTTGAACCCCGGACTGCCCTGTCGGGTTTCGAACCCCTGTCGGCGGTGCCGCCGTACATGGCCGCCAGCCTTGTGGTGCCGATCGGGCCCTCGATGTATATCTTGCGAAGCATCGCGGCGGACCTGGTGTACCACCAGCCCTCTTCCATGGGGCTCTTCTCGGTGTGCCTGCCGGTCTTGACATAGGCCGCCCACTCGGGTGCCTTTATCGTCTCGAGCTTCCTTAGCTCGTCCGCAATCTTCGGTATGAGCTTGTTCGCGGGTACGTCAAACGCTGTAGCCATCGGATTACCTCAAACGAGATGCAATTGCCACTGGTCCATGTGCCACATGGGTGGCAAATCGCGGATAAGAGGCTCCTCTTATTTAAATCCTTGCCGCCTATCGATAGTGCCAGACATGCCGCCCGCGAACGACCTGGCATGGACTGACGCATCAGGTTCTGTCAAAGTCGGGTGGTGGTCCGTCAGGACCGCCCCGCCATCTGACTCGTCCCATTCGGCTCCGGCCGTGCGCCCCTCGCGGGGTCGTAGAGGACCATCATCACGTCATGCTGGAACGCGCCGGGGCTGAACCATAAGCCCCCTGCCATCCCTTTCGGGAAGGCTGTCTGCAGCAGATTGATGCCGGCGTTGACATGCTTGTCCGCGCGCCAGCCGCACTCGCACTCGAACCGGGTGCCCATTCGGGAATACTGTATCGTCCCACATATCGGGCACCTCCTGCTGCTGTTGTACGGATCCACCTTGAGCACGGGCACGCCTCTCCAGGCGGCCTTGTACTCGATGAACTGGTGGAGCTTCCTCCTGGGCCACATGCTCAGCCTCCGGTTGAGCGACTTGCCCCTCTTCGGCTTGGACATCCCCTCGAGGTCCTCGAGGACGACCGCCGATCTGTTCTTCTCGGCGAAGTCGAGGACCGCGTTCGCCACCTGGTGCATCCCATATTCGATCCTGTGCCGCTCCCTCGTTCCCTCCTTCTTGCACAGGCGTCTCGAGGTTCTGCGGTCATGCGCCTTCTTCTTCTGAAGACGCTTGCGCCGGTCATGGTGCCTACTCTGGACGACGGCCACGTCCGCGTAGTCGACTTTTACCGGAGTGGCCGTCCCTTCATCCGTGAACACTCCGTCCAGGCTCCGCTCGTTCGTGTCGAGCGAGAGGGCCGTCTCCGGCTCGTAAGGCTTCTTCGCCTCCTTCCTGAACGCGATTATGACTCTGTCTGGGAGAAGCGTCAACGAGCCGAGCGACAAAGACGGGTCGTCCAGGAACCTGCGGTGATAGTCGCTCAGGACCAGCTTGAGCTTCACATGACACCTGGCCTTCATCGGCAGGTCGACGACGCCGTTCTCTCGGTCGAGTTTGTACGCCTGGTTCTCCGCCTTCATCATCAATCGCTTGACATAGGGCACGTGGCAGGGTCCGGTTCTGTTCCAGCGCTTCCGGAGGTTCTTGAGCACGGAGCCAGCGACCTCGAATGAGCAAACCAAGTGCTGCGCATACATGTTAGGGTGTTCTTCCCTGAATGCCTTGTATACCAGTTTGACAAGTGCTCCTCTCGAAGACACCTTTGCCTGGAGCCCGACCCTGATCGCGTGATTGACCGCGAGGCGGAAGTCCTCCATGAGCATCTTCGCTTCGGGAGGGAGCCCACCGTCTATCCTGAAGACCACCGCCTTATAAAGCATCCAATGTGCCAGATGACGACGGGCATATGCCCCTTATCCACTACATGTAAACTACCTCGCACTCGTTCAAATCGAGATGCGGCAGAACGCCTCGCATCGGCCAGGAGGGTGTGGACGGAGTCACCACCCGATAACTTGACAGAACGGTTCATCGGAAAGAGTTAAGGTTATGGGGCAGGATAACCGGGACGGGCTGATGCTGTGATTGACAGGAGAGCGTTGCTGTTCCTATTCATTGTCCTAATGGCATCCTTCACCGCAATAGCGCTCATCATACTCGTGTCCGGCTCGTAAGAGGGACATCGGCTCCGAAATCGACGTTCTTCATCCGAGTTCCGTCGTGCACGTGATTTAAATCCACCGTGATATATACATGATTAGAATATATGTGTTTGTATAATTACCGAATTATGCAGTGATATGTCCAGATTCGACAGCGCGATGCCCTTATAGCGACATCGCGTGCCGATTCTCAACACATTCTCTAAAATATATAATTACAGGTGTATTGTCATTATGGTAACGGGGAAAACATATAATAGGCGCGAGTAATGGGACAGCCGATAAGCATGGACGCGCATAGATCCGCCCCATCGGATTCTTACCCAATAGACGGGCAACCGCGCAGTCCGTGCTAGGTATCGCATAGGCCGATGGGATGCAAGGCCGGCGGTACCTAAGCAATCAGGAGGTATGACATAGATGAGACCATCTGGAGTTTGGAGCACATTCAAGCTAGTTCAGCTTGAGACGCAGCTCCTCGGGGTCCCCAGGACCCAGAGAACAAAGCTCAGGGGCTACATCGCTGGCAGCAAGCGGATGAAGTGACCCTTAAACCCCTTACAACGAGCTCCTTCTGAATCGGCACACGTGAAAGCCCTGGCTACACGCCAACCCGGCCTCTCTGACGCATGACCCAGTCCCGGATCAGCCCTCTCAAGGTGTACGGGTACTCGACAGGGTCCTTGAGTTTGAAGAACCACATCGCGCACGCTCCCCTCCCGAAGGCGGATATAGCATAGACCGCGCCCAACGCCAGTACCATGTTCTGACCGTAGAAGTCGAGGAAGAACAGTGCAAGGTATCCACCAACGACTGAACCCACGAAAGTCGCGATGCCGATCATCGTGTTGTAGACTGCGAAGTACTCTCCCTTCTTCTCGTCAGGTGCGACATCGAGCACGTATGCGAAGAACGCCACATTGGACATGGCAGTTGCCAGGCCAAGGGCTGCGTTGAGGATGTATATGTGCCAGATTTCCGTCGCCAGCGCATACACTATTGGAACTGAGATGAAAGTGAACCTCGATATCAGGATCTGCGGCATCGGCCCGATCAGGTCCAGCAGTCTGCCCACCTTTGTCTGGAAGAACAGGGCGGCGCCCGTCGATATCACGGTCATAATCGCGATATCGAACAGACTCGCACCAAGCACGTCGATGTATGTCAGGTACAACAGTGGCCATATCAGGGACATTATGAGGTTGAAGACCGACTGGAGGACCACCAAGTTCCTGAAGTATATGTTCTCGGTGAGATCGGATATGAATATGAACGACCTCATGCTGAACGCGAATATCCTCCTTGGAGAGGTATACATCCTCTTCTTAGGCTCCTTGATCCGCATGAGTATGATGGAACCCATGATCCCGCTCATCCCAGCGAGGAAGAATGGGATCGCATAGACACTGAACACGCTGCCTGACCCCTCAGGCATTATGTAGCCCGCCAGGAGGGTCGCCGTCAGGCTCGCCACTGAGGACACGGCGAAGAACTTCCCCATGATAGTTCCCCTGTTCCGGGCGGTCGTCATGTCCCCCACGAGCGCGGACCAGGCGGGGATCATCATGGAGCCGATGAACATCTGCAGGGCGACTAGCATTATGAGCTGGCCCGCATTCATCACGCCCAGCATGAAAAAATACATCGAGAATGACAGGACGCCGCCAACGATCAGGAATGGTGTCCGGCGGCCCAAGAAGTCGCTCAGTTTCCCCCATGGGACCTGCATGACTGTGGGGAAGAGGTTCACGAACGCCTGGAGCCAGCCGAGCTGAGCAGGGGTTGCCTGGAGATGGATGGCAAGGGCGGGCACGAACGGGTCAGCCATACCCTTGCCGAAGTTCACTCCGACCTGGTTCGCATACATCGAGGAGAATGGTTCCCCGCGTCCGCTACGCTGGCTTTTGGGCTTGGTCACAGGCTCCACTGGCAGACGCACCCCATCCGAGAACCGTCATCAGTCCCGTGACGTATATCATACTTCCCCATTAGCGGCTCCTGAAGCCAGGAGGGATGGGAGGGGTTTCAAGAGGCCCTCACTGGGAATCACCCAATAAGGCTTTATATTAACACGAAACGATACAGGGATGGTGGGATAAATGGTCAAGGCCTACTGTGTTAAGTGCAAGAAGTCCATTGAAATGAAGGACCCCAAGAAGGTCAAGCTGAAGAACGGAAAGCCTGCAACGAAGGGCGTGTGCCCGAAGTGCGGCACGAAGGTCTTCAGAATCGGTGAGTGACCTCAAACCTCTCCCTCTTAAGGGGAACACGCCTCTCGGCTTTGGCCCATGTGGTCACTGGCCGGAGTCGGGATCCCAAATCTGTTTATTTCTGTCTCTCAAGGTAGTTGCCCCTCTCCACGAGCGCCGCGATTGCCCTCACCGCCCGGCGTATCGTCGGATACGAAGGGACCTTGCTCTTCTCCAGACCGGCCAGTATGGCGCGCGTGTCATCTCCGCCGAAGGTGCTGACCACGATTGGCGTGGCCCCAGCCATGCGTCTCCTCGCTGCCACTTCAATGAGGCCTTTGGTGACGTTCGGTGGCTGCAGTTCAAGGGACATCATTATGCAGTCGATGCCTGGATCCGCCTGCAAAGCCTCGAGCACCTTGTCGTACATATCATCAGTGACCTCGGCAGTCAGGTCCACGGGGTTCCTGACTGAAGAGAACTTCGGCATGACAGACGCGAGCCTTTCGCGTGTCTCATCGGACAGCTCAGCCATCCTGAGGCCGAACCCATGATCCGACGACTCGACGTAGTCTGTGGCTATGACCCCGAACCCACCGGCACTTGCGACCACGCAAATCCTGTCTCCCTTCGCATGGTCCAAGTAGGCGAGCACCCTTGAAACGTCCACAAGTTCCTCCTCGTCATACACCCTGACGACCCCGGCCTGCCTGAGCACACCCTCGACAAGGGTATCAGAGGATGCTGCCAACGCTCCCGTATGAGACGTCGCTGCCTTCGCCCCGGCGCTCGACCGACCCGACTTCAGTATCACGACGGGCTTTCTCGCTGAGGCACTGCTGGCGGCCTCGAGGAACTTCCTGCCGTCGGAGAACGACTCGAGGTACATGGAGATGCAATCAGTGCCTTCGTCGTCCGAGAAATACTTGAGGAGTTCGCTCTCCTCGATGTCGGCCTTGTTGCCGATGCAGACGCACGCGGACACTCCCATGTCGAACGCCTCCGCCTTCTCTAAGAAGGCTATTGCGACAGCGCCGCTCTGAGACACCAACGCCACTCGACCTGGAGGAGGACGCGGGCTCTTCTCCGCAGGGATGAGGAGCGTGTCCAACCGACTGTCCGGAACGAACACGCCCATCGTATTCGGGCCGAGCAGGCGTGTGCCCGACCCTTCGAACACTGACTCCAGCCTTGTCTGCAAGGCCTTTCCAGCCGGCCCGTTCTCAGCGAATCCGGATGAGGTGACGACCACGGCGCCGACACCCTTGGCGACGCACTCCTCTCCTGCCCTGACAGCCGATTCTGCAGGAAGAACTATGATAGCGAGGTCCACCTTGCCAGGGACGGAGGACACGGAAGGGAAGCACTCGAATCCGAGTATCTCCTTCTCCTTTGGGTTCACGGGGATGATTCTGAAGTCACCCCTGGAAAGGTTCCTGAGCATCACGTTGCTGATCTTAGATGGATTGGTGGACGCTCCAACGACCGCGACCGACTTCGGCCTCAGAAGAGCGTCTAGTCCTCGCCTCATCACGCGCTGATTGACTTCTCCCGCTATTATTGTATCACTGTCCATGAAAGACTACAGCCTCGGACTGGGACGACGATTCCCGAAGAACTTACTTATATCGTCACACACATAACGGAGTTATTCGTCCTCTGGTGGGGGGAATGGTGGAGGCTATGGAGCTCAGGGACATAATCAGTGGGGCTGTGCCTGCGAAGATCAAGTCAGATGCCACAGTCGCAGATGCGCTCGTGGCCATGATGGAACGAAAGACGGACTATGTCCTGGTGGATAGGAGTTGCCCGAACGACGCATACGGCATTGTCACACGGTGGGATGTTATCGAGAAGGCGATTGCCAACGGCGATGACATCGCTAAGACCTCGGCGGTCTCAATCGCCAGAAAGCCGCTTGTCGTCACGAACAACATGGACCTCGACCTCAGGTGGATTGCGAAGAAGATGGCCGATGAGGGGGTATCCAAACTCGCAGTGTTCGACAAGGAGAACTTCCTGGGGTTCGTCTCCGACTTGGACGTCCTGAGAGCTGTTTCGGCCATGAAATCGGCCAAGACCGAGAAGGGGGGGAAGGCATGAAGGTCGCCAGTCTCACCCTCAGGGACGTCGTCAAGACATTCGAACTCCCGACCATAGGCCGATCCGAGACTGCTAAGAAGGCCATCGAGAAGATGCTGGAAACGCAGTGCAACCACCTCCTCGTCCCCCGACATAACAAGAACGACGCATACGGCATAGTCACGAAGAAAGACATCCTGGCCAAAGTCATCGCCGAGGGTAAGGACGTGTCCAAGGTGAAGGTCAAGGACATCATGTCTCGACCGCTCGTAATCCTGACGAACCTCTCGCTGGACATCAGGTGGGTTGCGAAGGCCATGGCCAACTCGGGCGTGTCCACGATAGTCGTATTCGACAAAGGCGACTTCTACGGATACGTCACAGAATCGTGCATAGTCGAAGGTGTCTACAACGCGATGCGCAGGGCGAAGCTCGAAGAGGGCATGGACTTCGTATCCTGCTGACGATAGCACACGGGTTCAGGTGATCTCACATGGACACTGACGGGAGAGCACAGGCGCAGCGGAAGGGCGTCGCCGTCTATCTCTGCGGATGCAGAGGCGAGATATCGAAGAAGGTCGACCTAGATGCCGTCGCGGAGCGTCTCAAGGCACAGCCTGGCGTGGTCGCGGTGGGCATACACGAGGCACTCTGCTCCAGAGAGGGCCACGAGTTTCTCAAGAATGAATACGACGAGAAGGGGTTCGACAGGGTCGCAATCGGCGCTTGTTCCCCCAACATCCAGGGCCTCATCATCAGCAGGTCGCTCGAAGAGAAGGGTATGAACAAGTACCTCTTCGACCAGGTCAACATACGCGAGCAGTGCGCGTGGGTCCACGCGGACAAGAAAGGCGCCTCGGATAAGGCGCTCAGCCTCGTTAGAGGCGCCATCGCGAAGGCCGAGAGACTCGTACCCCTCGATGACATCGAGGTGCCAATCCTTGACTCCGCACTCGTGATCGGGGGGGGAGTCACTGGCATGGCTGCCGCGTTGGACATCGCCGCCCAGGGATTCAAGGTTCACCTGGTAGAAAGGACGGGCGAACTTGGAGGGAGAGCATACAAGTTGAGCATGACCTTCCCGACCCACAACTGCGGCATATGCTGCATGCAGTACTGCAAGGAGTGCGTCTTCACCCCGAAGATCGAGGATGTAACCCAGAACGAGAACATCCACGTCATGCTGGAAACCGAGATAGAGGACATCACTGGCGGATTCGGCACCAGACATGTCAAGGTGAAGGGGAAGGACGGGCAGACGAAGGAGTTCGATGTAGGCACCATCATCGTCGCCACCGGCTCGAAGACCTTTGACCCGAATAGGATACCTGAACTGCGGTATGAGCACCCTGACGTGATCACGAGCTTGGAGCTCGAGCAGTTGCTGGTGCAGCAACGAGAGTCTGGCACCGGGCTCAGGAGACCATCTGACGGGAAGAAGCCGAAGATCGTCAACTTCATCCAATGCGTGGGCTCGAGGGACAAGACGAAAGGTAATCTCCACTGTTCCCTCGTGTGCTGCACGTACGCCATTGGCCAAGCCAGGGAGATAATGAAGGTAGACCCTGAGACACAGGTCTACATCCACTACATCGACCTCAGGGGCCCATACAGAGGTTTCGAGGAGTTCTACGATGCGGCGAAGGAGGAGGGCGTCAATTTCGTCAGGGGCAGGATATCCGAGATAGTACTCGACAAGGGCAAGATGTTCGTCCGGGCCTCTGACACGGACGCCGACACGCTCCTGAACATAGACTCCGACCTCGTCGTGCTATCAGTCGGCCAGGAACCAGCAGATGGAAGCGACAGGATTGCCAAGATGCTCCACATCCAGACTGACATCGACCGGTTCATGAAGGACATCAACCCGATGTTCCCGTCCGAGTTCAGGAGGGGGATATACGTAGCGGGCACTGCTCAGGGTCCCAAAGGAATTCGATACTCGATCGAGGATGCCAAGAACTCGGCATCGAGCGCAATCGAGGTCATGAAACGTGGGAAGGTCAAGTTCCCTAGGATCATCGCCAATGTCGATGAGACGAGGTGCAGAGGATGCGGCCGCTGCGAGGAGATCTGCGAGTACGGGGCAATCGCGGTCGTAGAGGACAAACAACGCGGAGTGCTCATCTCCAAGGTCGATGAGATAAGGTGCGAAGGATGCGGCACCTGCGCCGTCACTTGCTGCAACAAAGCCATCACCGTCTACAACTTCCTCAAGGACCAAGTCGAAGCGCAGATACGTGCCATAGTGCGGGAGGAGACTTGACATGGCCGATGATGTGTTTGAGCCGAAAGTCATCGCCTTCACCTGCACGTGGTGCGGCTATCCGTCAGCGAACCTGGCGGGCGTGAACAAGATACAGTATCCTCCGAACGTCAAGATCGTCAGGGTCATGTGCAGCGGGAGCGTCGAACCCTCCACAATCATGGATGCGTTCGAGCACGGCGCCGACGGCGTCATCGTGATAGGGTGTCTGATAGACAACTGCCACTACGTCTCGGGCAACAAGAACGCCCAGGAGCGGGTCGAAGCGCTGAAAGAGCTGTTCGACATCATGGGCCTCGATTCCAGGAGGCTGAGGACCGAGTGGATCAACGCCTCCGAGCGGTATAGGTTCGCTAAGTCCGTAACCGACTTCGTCGAGGAGGTACGCGCGCTCGGCCCGCTTCCTCTCCACGTGGAGAGGAAGGAGAGGGAGAGCAGGACCAGGGAGCAGACGATTGCCTCAGTCAAGAACCTCATCGAGGACACGGGCGCATTCGACTGCGTCGAGTGTGGCAAGTGCACCACAGTATGCCCTGTCGCGAAGTTCGACACCGAGTTCGCCCCCAGGGCGATCGTCCTTAGAGCAATGGAGGGCATCGTAGACAACATATCCACTGACAGGGCCATATGGACCTGCATAACATGCGAGCAGTGCAACGTGATGTGTCCGTACAAAGTCGACTACTCAGGGTTCATAAGGGGCATGAGGGAGGAGGCCACGGCAACCGGTGCGGCTCCGTTGTGCTCGAAGGGGGGACTCATTCACGCGACGCAGAGGATCATGGCCAACTCCGACCTGAGACAGAACCGGCTCAAGTGGGTCAAGGAAGACATGAAGGTCGCTGACAAGGGAGAGGTGTTCTACTTCGTCGGATGTCTACCCCACTACGACGCCATATTCTCGGAAAGAGAAGGGCTCAGCATGACCTCGATATGCGAGAGCGCCGTGAGGCTCATGAACAAGGCCGGAGTGGTCCCGGTCGTGAGCAATGACGAGAAATGCTGCGGCCACGACCTGAACTGGACGGGGGACGAGGGGAACTTCGAGAAGCTGATGGACCACAACGTCAAGCTCGTCAAAGCGTCAGGGGCGAAGAAAGTGGTCTTCACATGCCCGGAGTGTTACCGCACGTTCAACATGGACTACAGCGACCTCGTCGGCGAACTCGGTTTCGAGACGCAGCATATAGCAGACTACCTCAAGGAACTCATCGACTCAGGCCAGCTGAAGGTCGACCATCTGAAGGGTGAACCTTTCAGGTTCACATATCACGACTCGTGCCGTCTCGGCAGGCATTCTGGAGTGTACGACAGCCCAAGAGATCTCGCGGCTGCAATGACGGGGTGCGAATTCGTCGAGATGCCCAACACCCGCGACAAGGCTGTCTGCTGCGGGGTGGCCGGATGGGCTAACTGCAACACAAACGCGAAAAGGATGCAGGTCGACAGGGTCATCGAAGCGAAGAAGACCGGCGCGGACAGGATGCTGCTATTCTGCCCCAAGTGCCAGATACACCTGAGGTGCGCGGTGCAGGACAAGGTCCACGTCGACAAGACACTGGTCGATGTCGTCATCGAAGATTTCACCGTTGCCATGGCCAGGATGATGGGCCTCCTGCCGGCCGAGGGGGACGCGAACAACAAAGGACGCGAGAAGACAAAAGCAGCCGAAGGGGTTTGAGCGGTTTCAAATCCGTCCGTGTCCTCAGTAGTACTTCTCCGCCGTGGTGACGACCTCGTCGACCTTGATCTTCCTCTTACCGAGCTCCTTGAAGAACGACTCGGGCTCGACCGTCGCCTCAGCCGGGAAGACGCCGGATGCCTTGATCTTCTTGGTCATCTGCCAGTGCGCAACGATCGCGGGGGGGACCGCAGTGTCTCTGGCCGAGGACACGCCTCTCTTCGGGTCGTTCCACGTGGTGATGTAATACGTCACGGTCATCGGCATGCCGGCCTTCTCGCCCGCGCAGTCGATCCTGAACATATCATACTCGAACTCCTCCTTCGGAGGTGCTGCCCGACCCTCGGACACTCCCCTCTGGTACATCGATGTGAGGTAGTCCAGCGGAGAAACCTTACATCCGCCCGCATCAAGGGGGTTCACGTCCGCGAACCCCAGCGCCCTGAGGGTCATGAACGTGTTCATGTCATTTGAAGGGAAGCCGATCCTGAACGTCACATTCTTCGCATTCAGATACTTGCCCATGGTCGCTGGTTCGGAGTGCTTGATAAAGTACGCCTTTATCTTCCCGATCGGGTCAGGCATCACGACATCCTTCTCCCCCCCAAGGATCTTCTGCTTCTGGTACTTGCCGTTGACCCACTGGACGGACTCCTGGGTGAATTCATCCATGACCGTCCTGATGGAGTAACCCGGCCAGCCAGCTTCCTTCACCGAGAGGGTGTTGCCCCATGAGCACACGATGTCTATCGAGTCGACCTTGTCGAGCTTCTTAGCACCTGCGGCACCCGCCACATTGGTCATGCCAGGCGTGCTGCCAAGACCGATTGTCGCGTTCACGCCCGCGTCCTTCCACTTCTTGTGCAACTCGATCTGCTTGAGACATATATCGAAGAAACCACCGAGATCCGTATAGGTGGCGCCGCCCCTCACACATGCATCCATGACACCGAGGTTGGTCGGGTACCATGCGCAGTTGACGACCGAATCCACCTTCTCGGACTTGATAACTTTGAGGACCTTGTCCGTGTCGCGTGCGTCCAGCTCCATCAGTTTGACCTTCTTGTCAAGCTTCAGGTCGCCCATGGCCTTCTTCACGTTAGCCATCTTCCTGCTCGACGCGATGACGTCCTTCACACCGCACATCTCGACCAGGTCCTGGACCGTGTACGCTCCTATCTGCCCCGATGCCCCTAGAACCAATGCCTTCACGTTTGCACCTCCTAAATCCCTAACCCAAATCGACCCAAAATGCCTTCGTGGCCTATACAATGACCGTACAGTTCCAATCTACTTAAACGTTGCCGGATGGATACCATGCCCGGCCGTAAAGTGAACAAGGATTCGGCACAAAACAGAATCTGCTACCACTTTTCAGACACATCTGTGCAACAAATTGCGAAACATATGCCTATCCGGCGAAAACAGCGCAACGGTGCCGAACATCCGATCGGCCAGCCCGTTGCGACATCCCTATACCAGACCCTGTGGACCTCGATCCCATCAAATCACTCGCCACGGTAGCCTCTGCCCAGCCAATCCAATAGCACATCGGAACAAGCACTATGGGAGCCTCGCCACAGCGTCAATCTCGACAAGCGCGTCCTTTGGGAGCTGGACTCCACCTATGGTCGTCCGCGCAGGCATCCACGTCGAGAAGAACCGCCCATACACCTCATTGACCGCAGGGAAATCCCTGATGTCTCTAAGAAAGATGGAAACCTTCACGACATCCTCTATTCCCGCACCTCCCGCCTCCAGGACGGAGGAAAGGTTCCTGAGAGCGACCTCTGCTTGGGATGCAACGCCCCCTGAGACCAGACCGCCTGTGGCAGGGTCGACACCTATCTGCCCCGACAGGAAGAGGAATCCTCCAGACGCTATTGCATGTGAGTATGGACCGATCGGCCTCGGCGCTGAATCCGAAAACACAACGGATGGTTCGCGGGACAAATCAATCACGCTCCCGGTTTCGTACGCTCGTAGACTATTTCCCCGCCCAATACTGTCTTCAGCACGGTCACGCCCTTGAGCGAAGATGCATCGACGAACGGATCTGCCGACAAGATTACCAGGTCCGCCTGCTTGCCAGCAGTAATCGTTCCCTTAGACTGCTCCTCGAAAGACGCATATGCTGCCTCGCGCGTGTATGCGGCCACGGCCTCCTCTGTGGTGATCCGCTGAGCTTCATGCGGCGCGTTCACCGCAGAGATGACCCCATACATCGGAGAGAACGGCATGCAGTCGGAACCAAAGACCATCCTCACCCTCGCATTCAAGACCTCCTTGAACGGATTGTTCCTGACCGCGCGCCCTTCACCCAGACGGTCGTAATACATACCATTGGTCCCGCCCCACTCACCCACGAAGTTCGGCTGCATCGACGCTATAAGTTTCAGTTTCTGCATCCTGCGCAGGTGCTGGGTGGATGGGAGTTCCAGATGCTCGATTCGATGTCTGTGGTCCTTCTTCGGCGACACCTCAAGCGCAGACTCGATGGATGAGATGGCCGTCTCGATGCCCATGTCACCTATCGCATGTATCACTAGCTGGATGTCCGCATCATTGGCTCTGACAACCATATCATCCAGTGATTTCCTATCCTGCACGAACATACCCTTGTTCCCAGGATCGTCCGAGTATCCCTCGGAGAGCGCAGCTGTCCTTGCCCCGAGCGCACCGTCACAGAACATCTTGACACCGCCCAGTCTAAGCATGTCAGAGCCAAGACCTGAAGACAACGACAGGTCCAACATCGAGTTCAAATGGTCGGACGGTACGTTGAAAGTAACCCTAACGCTCAGCTTGCCAGAACGTTCTGCGGACCGGTACACGGACAGATGTTCCATCGACCCGTTGTCCTGAACCGAAGTCACGCCCAGAGAATGCGCTCGTCTAGTAGCGAGCACGAGAGCCCTCACGTTCTTCGCCTTGTCAGGAGCGGTCGCGGTTCTGACGATGTTCACAGCGGATTCCTTGATGATTCCAGTCAACTTGCCGCCGGCATCGACATCCACGCCGGGCACATCGGCATGCAATCCCAGCAGATCGATGGCCTTCGAGTTGACCGAGGACATGTGCATGCAAATCCTGTGAGCAACAGCTGGATGGTTCGGACAACACGTATCCAAGTCGTCCCTCGTGATGAACCGCCCGCCTTCCCACCTACTCTCAGCCCAGCCTGCGCCAATGACCCACTCACCCTCGGGTATCTTCTTTGCCCCTGCCTTCAGTTTCGCGCACGCCTCGTTAAGGGACTTCGTACCCATGAGGTCCACATTCATCATGTCGACACCCATATTGACGAAGTGCGTGTGACTGTCATTGAAACCAGGCACAACGACCTTCCCTCCGAGATCATACTTGTCGCATCCTCTCGGAGCTGATCCCTTAATCTCGGAATCCGAGCCCACGGCTATCACTTCGCCCCCGGACACCGCGAGCGCGCGCACGATTCGGACCTCGGGGTCGAAGGTGTACACCTTTCCATTGTAGAAAACTGCATCAGCCCTTCTCGCTACCACTGGAATCAACCCTACCTGCGAGAAGGCGTCGTGGGTATTAGACTTGACTGCGAATGGACACGTGTTCACTTAGGGTGCAACATCATATCGACCAGTGCCGAGAAAGCGCTCTCGACATTGTAACCCGTCTTCGCAGAAGTCAGCATTGCGGGAGCCCCCTGTTTCATGGCGAAGACCTCGAGGTCCTGCATGGTCACGCGCATGTCATCCTTCAGATCACACTTGTTGCCCAGGAACACTATCGGTATCTCACCTGTGGTCGAAGTCATCGCCTTTACCCAGTATCTCAACTCGCCCAAGCTCTCCTTACTGGTGATGTCACACACGGCCAGAGCACCCTCCGCGCCGTAGAAGTACGCCTCGCGAAGAACCTCTCTGAAACTCGGTTGCCCCATGATGTCCCAGACCAGGAGCATGATCCTCAGCTTCTCGCCGGTACGAGGATCCTTGAAGTCCATTTCCTTCTTCGTCACCTTCGTGCCAATCGTCGCGATGTATTTGTCATCGAAAACATCCATGACGAATCTCCGAATGAGACTCGTCTTCCCGACGCCGACATCGCCGACGAGACACACCTTGAGTTTCTTGACCTCACCAGTTTCGACCAATGGCTAAACAACTCCTTGGGCTCGTGATATATCGCATAGAGGTCTAAAAAACGTTTGCACAACACGTTCGAGATAGAGACGCACCTACGTCCAGACATGCCTGGACACGACGCATGAGCGGCAAATACCCGACTTGAAGTGTCATTATCAAGGTGCGGAGGAGGAACACAAGACAAATAATATACTAACACCCTTACATATTCAGAGATGCATCACAGAAAGTGAGCGGAACATGACGTTGTCATGTTCCTGATTGGGGAAGATGCATCAACAAACGAACAAACACCCCTGAGTGAAGATAGGAGGAAAACGCATATGGCTTGCGCAAAGAAGACCAAGAAGAAGGTAGCGAAGAAGACGACTAAGAAGAAGGCCGCGAAGAAGAAGAAGAAGTAATTCTTCAGGATGAGAATCCATCTCTGGAGGTTATTTCCACGCCTGCTAAGAAGAAAGCCAGCAAACCTAAGAAGAGCAACGAGTGCTGCATGGGCAAGGAGATACGCACCAGCAGATCACGCTGATTCTCTCCGCATGAGAAGACGGTCGGGTACACCCCGAGTGGAGTCTCATCAAACTTCTTCATCTTTAATTCTGAGTGAGTCTCAAGTGAATTCTCCTGCGAAGTGCATCAACATAGATTCTGTCAAGGGAGGGGACGCGCGCCAGACCACACACGAGCATGTGATGTTCCAGTGACCTCCAAAATCAATTAAGGGAAGCCGCTGTTCTCCTTCCTGCGTCCAAATGGTACAGGACAGAAGACTCCTCTGGGTGATAAGTTATCACCACGCGTGCAACGATGGAACACTGATGGCACTCGTGGCCGTCCTCCCGATCCTCATCGACGAGATGGACCTCTCCTACTCCGACATCGGTGTGCTTGGGTTCGGGCTCCTCATAACTGTGATTGTCCAATTCTTCGTTGGCAGAGCATCAGACAAACGCTTCTCCAGATATATGCTCGAAGTAGGCGCAGGACTGATGGCACTGTCTTTCGTCCTGATCCCACTGGTCTCCGATTTCACAGGACTCTTCGTCGTGGTCATCGCGATGCGTGTGGGTGCCAGTTTCTATCACCCGATAGGTGTGTCGTGGATTACCCGACAATATCAAGGGCCCTATCTGGACACCGCCCTGGGAATCCAAAGCGGCGTGGGAAACCTCGGCGTCATCCTCGCCCTGGGCTCGTCGGGATTCCTCGGAGAACTCTTCGGCTGGAAGGTTCCCTGTATCGCATGGGCATTCATGAACATCCTCGCCGTCGTCCTCGGCCTCAGCTTTACCAAAGGGCACGAACCAGCCTCACACGCAAGAATGAAGACCGGCAGCGAATCGACATCCGCGACCTTCAGGAAGATTCTGCCAATCGCGTTCCCAATAGCCGCTGGTGGAGCATTCTATCAAGTCACGACATACTTTGGTCCCATAAACCTCACGCAGATGCACGGATGGAGCGCCGGAGATGCGGACCTCATGTTCGCGGTCTGGATCGGGATTGGCACCCTGACGTCGTACTTCTTCGGAAGAGTGAGCGAACGGTTCGGGCGCACAAGTCTGCTGAAATACGGTTATGTGATTGGATGCGGCGCAGCTTTCCTGCTGGCATTCATATCCGCATGGTACCTGATCCTGCCCACGCTCATTGTCTTTGGAGCGGTTTTCTTCCTGACATATCCTGCTCTCTTTGGAGTAGCGTCGGCCGCCACAGACGTGTCTGAGCGAGGGACCGCCTTCGGACTGCTGTTCGGATTCCAGCTAGGTGGCGGAGCAGTCGTCGTTGCCATATGCGGTATGGTGTCGGACATCTTCGACGATCCTTCATACTCCTTTATCATCATGGGCATCCTCGGTGCGGCGTCCGTACTCTCACTCATCGGGTTGAGAAACGGCGGGATGTCGCGAGTCTGACTGGTTCACTCCAGCCGTCCTCTCTTCACTGTGATTATCTGAGCTGGCTGAACATCTGCAGCATAAGGTAACCCTGCTTCTCCATGTTCAAACTCAGAAACCATAAGGCCGAACCCGGTCCTGTCACGCCTCATCTTCACCCACAAGACGAACATCGCGATTCCCACTGCAATGACGCCCGTCAAGTAGACCATGTCGAACACGTTCGCACCGCCGATACTCAGAATCCCAGATTCCCCTTCAGGTGCGTCGAAGGAGAGCATCTCTCCGAGTCTGAAGACGTCCGCACCTATCAGTGTCCCGAGAACACCTGAGACATATGCCAGACGGGCTGCCTTGCGGACATCCATCCAGAACACCGACAATGAGAACAATCCAGCTGCAAGAGCTGGCGCTAGTGCGAGAGGCATATCCGCAACGATGCCGACACCCTCCTCGGCCCTGGTGACCGTGTACGTGATGTACGCAACCACCGTCACGCCCAGCAGAGACTCACCGATGTCAATCCGCCTCTTAAGCAGGAAGTTCGCGCATATGATCAAAGGGATTATCGCGCCTCCAACGCTCAGACCGACCCACCACCCGTCGTACGGGAACACCGGTATCGTGAACCATCCGAGGAACAGCGTGCCCACCAGGATGGCTGAAGCCTCTGATTCGGTGAACCCCAAGGTCACCAGCACCTTGCGGATGGACGCGACATACAGGTAGATGAAAAGAAGGACCGAGCCCAATATTCCAATCATCCACGCGTAATCCGAGAATCCCGCCATTTCAGTCCTATAATCGACGGCAACTGTTAAAACTCTATGCCAAGTGTTATGCGTGAACGCTCACCACCGTGGCTCTAATGGACGGTGGGCCATCGTGCAACAGGACATCCGCAACCATGCTGGATTGTTGGTCGTGACGAGTATCATCAAAAAGCCATATATCCGTGGACTGCATCAGTCCTGACATTAGATGCCTGTGATGGGACATGGCTGACGCGTATTCGTTTGCGTACATTGCACTCGCCGCAATCGGCATCATCGTGCTCAATCAAGGAGCCAAGTTCATCACTGACAACGCAGTGGCCGTGTCTAGGAACTTCGGCATAAGCAGGTTCGTCGTCGGGATGCTCATAGTGTCGACCCTGGCTGCGATGCCGGAGGTCCTCGTGTCAGTCCTCGCGCTCAAGGAAGGGGCCGAACAGATCGCACTCGGGAATGGTCTGGCGTCCAGTGTGGTCACGATTGCATTCGTGATAGGCCTGACGGCCATAATCGTCCCACTCAAGGTCACGCGCGAGATAATCATGCGGGACGCGGTCTTCCTCATGACGGTGACCATCGTCGCATCCGTCCTCCTCCTCGACGGACACTTGGCATTCCTCGAGGGTATCGCACTGATGATATTGTTCGTACCCTACACAATGAACCTTCTGCTTGTCGAGCGGTCTTCGAACAAGAAGGAGGTCGAGGAGAGCATCGAAGATGCGAAGATACAGTTGGAGTTGATGGGCAGCATCTTCGGCAAGAAGATCGAGATACGCGCGGGTCCACAGTGGCTCTTGTTCGGGATACTGTGGACGGTCATGGGCGCGGAGTTCGTTGTCAGGAGCATCATGAAGATGACGGACGATTTCAGCCTCGACCCGTGGCTAGTGGGAATAACGATTGCGGCTCTTGGCACGACGCTGCCCGACATCGCGGCGTCCTATCACGCTGCCCGCAGGGGCTTCGGGGACCTCGCCCTCGGCGAGGGCATCGGCGCGAACATCGTGACCGTCCTGCTGACACTTGGACTCATGGGCATAATAAGGCCAATGGATTTCGACATATCCAGCGTCCTGCCACTAATCATCGTCCTGAACCTGTCGACGCTGCTCGTCCTGGTCTTCATGACAAGGTCCATGAAGATATCCCAGTTAGGTGGCATCGTGCTGATGAGCACCTACTTCGGCATGGTGCTATCCGTTGTGATGCTGACCATCTTATGACACAGCATTCAGCTTATGTACTGATTACTCAGTTACCGATGACGCTGGTTGGCGGTCAGTATGACGAAGCAACTGATCACGGGACTTGAAGATGGAGAGGCGGCGGGATACGTACTTCTCTGCGGAGAGCCGGAGAGGGTTCCTAAGATAGCATCCACACTGCATGACTCCAGGGAGGTCAGGCAAGTCAGGGAGTACACGGTGCACGAAGGCACGTTGGATGGCACAAGGATCACGGTGGCGTCCACAGGGATTGGAGGTCCGTCAGCGGCCATACTCATCGAGGAACTCACGAACCTGGGCGCTCACACGTTCATCAGGATAGGCACGAGCGGCGGGATCGCCGACGGTCTCGAGAAAGGGGACTTCGTAATCGCCTCTGGAGCAATACGTGCGGACGGCACGAGCAGGAGCTACGCATGGCCTGAGTTCCCCGCACTGGCACACCACGAGGTCACCATGGCACTGGTCGACAGCGCCGTCAGGTCGGACATGAGGTTCGATGTCGGCGTATGCTTCTCAGTCGACGGGTTCTATAGCGAGAACAAGGTGATTCGGAACGACAGGGTCTCGCCTATGTCGCAGTCAGGTTACATGCCATCATTCATGACTGACCGGCTGGCTGATGTGAAGGCGATGGGGGTCAAGAACATCGAGATGGAGAATGGAACGATCTTCACACTCAGCACGCTCATGGGACTCCGAGCCGGGGCCATATGCACCGTATCGGACGTTGTCCCGTGGCACCCGACCGAGAAGATGCTCGACTTCGAGCAGAACATGCTCGACTGCATCAAGGTCGGAGTGGACGGCATGCGCACGCTCATCTCATGGGACAAGTTGAAGAGCGGGAAGCATCTGGCCGTCTCGAAGCTCTGACGCCAGGTCATCTCGAGCCTTTCGAAGTCGCCTTCTTCTTCCCCGCGGGCTTGGGCTCGGCAGCGGCGGCCTTCGCCGTGTCAGGCTTCGAGAACGGCTCCGGCCAATCGACCGTATGAATGCTCGGCGAGCCTTCCCTGTCCCGGAAATACTGCTGATAGAACTCCTCAGCGACGTTCGGGACCACCGGTGCGACTAGCTTGAGAAGTCCCAGCCCCGTCGACCACATGACATACCATGACGCCTCGTCCTTGCTGTCGAGACGTTTGCCCTCCGTTGACAGGTAGCCAGCGGATATGTCGTTCGCGATGTACTCCTCCACCAGCCTGAGGGCTTCCACGGGCCTGCCATCCTGTACCCGGTCATCCACCTTCGCGGCCATTACGACGAAGGACTCGAGGAGCATCTTGTCGGCCTCCCGCAGGACCAGCAGCTCTGTGATGGGCTTGACCTTGATCCGTTTTGTAATGAACTCTTCCAAGCTCCAGAGCTGCTTCCACAGACGGGTCTCCTGGCGCCTGAGATCGAGAAGCGCCCTCGCGTCCGAGTACTCCCTCGTCTGTATAGCTGTGGAAAGATTGCGGATAGAATCCTGGATAGGATCGACCTGCACCCCACTCCTGCTGAGCGCGGGCGTGAGCTTCAAGACGTCCTTGATATAACCACGCAGGTGACCGTGCCACTCGAGTCTGTCCTCGAGCAGGTCCTTGGCCATCATCATGTTCGTCATCGCCTGATCGAACCTGCCCTCCCTATACGCACCTATCGAATCGACAACCAGTTCCTCAATGTCCTGGCAGAACACCGCAGCCTTCCGCGCCTGGACCACGAGGTCTCTCACGGCCCTGTAGGTCGAAAGCAGATTGACGCTGTTGAAGTTCCTCCCCTCGAGTATCCGGGCAGCTACGTCGGATATGCTCCTGTCCCTACTGAACACGCACTCCACGAGCGCAAGCTCGCCAGCATCGGACTGCGTCAGACGCCCTAAGCTAGCTCGGACCTGCTCCCTCACCTTGGCATTGTCTATGCTGTAGTGCTTGAGGAGTACAGGGACTATTGCGAGAGGATTCTTCCTGCCGTGCTCCTCGATCCGGTCCAGCATCTTGCGTCTCCTGCCCGGAACGAACGACGACAGGTCAGAGACCATGTGCCTATCAATCCTGAGACTCTCGACGTCCTTCGACATCTCGACGTCGGCATCGCTTACATACATCTCCCTGCTCAAGACAGACACCTGGCACGTTCGGATGAGGATGCGCATACATAAGCCTTTTCGGTTCCGCGCCCCAGCGCATGCCTCACATCCCTCCTCAGGGTACTGGCAAAGGTTATCATGAGCCGACGCGGTACAGGGCAGAGGGAGATATGCATATGGGGTTCCTGGAAGATATTTGGGACAAGCTCTACAACGGGCTCATAGCGGGGATACCGAATGCGATTGTGTTGATTATCGGCGGAGTGATATTCCTCTTAGTGGCGCTGCTGATCATAATGATCGTCAGAGGAGTCCTCAGGAAGGTCTTCGGAAGGATGCCGATGAACAAGAAGGTCAGCGGCCTCATTGTGACGATGATCTACGCGCTGATGCTCTTCACAGTCTTGGTAGCCTTCCTCGAGATGATAGGACTGGGACAGATAGCATTGGCGCTCGGAGTCGCAATCGCATTCATAGCATTGGCCGTCGGCTTGGCCATGAACACTGTCCTCGGGGACTTCGTGGCCGGCGGATTCCTGCTTGGCGAGAAGGACTTCGGCGAGGGCTTCCTGGTTGAGGCCGCGGGAGTGAAGGGGACCGTCGTGGACGTCGACATGCGGAAGACGCGGATCCAGGGGGAAGACGGCATATACTATGTGATACCGAACAAGGCCGTAGAAAGCGCAACCTGGAAGGTCTTCAAGAGGCCCGCCAAGGTCGAGAAGAAGCTGTTCTGACCTCGGACCGTCTCAAACCCCTTCCCTTGTTCTTATTTCGCCGATGCTCGGGAACTTGAGCACGCTCCCGCGGGAGAACGAGATCGGCACGAATGAGTCAGTGTTCAATCCCGACAATATGGGGGACATGCTCCCTAGGTCCGTCTCTGCCAACACATCGACACCTCCTGCGACTATGCTCAAAGCCGGAAGCACCAGCAGCTGACGCTCTTGGAGGTACAGGAAGCAGCTGTCCTTGACCCCGGCCCCGGAAGGACCCCTGACTGCAATCGATGGGTGGATGTGCCCCATGACCGTTGGCCGACCATCCAACACCCCCTCATGCCCGTGCATCACGCGCACGCCCGAGACAGACAGTTCCTTAACGAAAGGGACTCCGTGTTCCCTGAGGATCGAGCCAAGGAAGTTGTCGTGATTCCCTCTGACCACCTCGATGTGCACTCGGCCCTCGAGGCCTTGGATGAACCTGACGATGTCATTCCACTCTTGGGCGAGGTTCCTCGAGAAATTGTGTTTCAAGTCACCAGCGACCACCAGTCTCGACGGGCGGACAGCGTCGACCAGATCATAGATGTATCCCTGGACCTTGCGAGTCTGCACCCTTGGGAGACTAAGCCCTTCTTCCTCCAGGACAGCCTCGCATCCGAGGTGAAGGTCAGCCACCACCAGCACATCCTCTGGCACTATCAGCACCGCCCCTCCAGGGAATATCCTGAACCGGTCGCTCAGCCTGTACCCTCTCGTCACGGCATGGAATATGAGGATAGGGCATAACAACTTTCTCACTATTTTCCGTGACCCCACCAGTGCTTTGAAGAACCCACCTGACGATTGCAGCGCAGATGCTTGAGCACACGTTCGTCCACATGCCAGGGATAGGCCACGGGACGGAGGTGTCCCTCTGGAAGAGAGGGCTGACCACATGGGCTGAGTTCCTCTCAGCGAGCAAGATACCCAGGATATCGGGCGAGCGCAAGACAATGATGGACGCCATCCTCCTGGAGGGGTATCAGCGACTGAGGGAGCACGATTCGTGCTACTTCCGAGCGAGGCTCGCTGAGAGACACATGTGGCGGCTCTTGGAGGATTTCAGAGCAAGGACGATATATCTTGACATCGAGACTACGGGCATATCCCTAAGGTCCCCGGTCACCGTCGTCGGGATCCACGATGGCACCAGGACTCACTCGCTCGTGAAGGGCAGAGACCTCACCGGGCCGAATCTCGAATCAATCCTGTCAACCGCTGGCCTCCTGGTCACATACAACGGCAAGGGGTTCGACATGCCCGTGCTGAGAGGGCAGTTCCCCGGATGGATACCTGACATACCCCATGTCGACCTCAGGCACCTCCTGGCCAGACTCGGCCACTCGGGTGGGCTGAAGGCGATTGAGCGTTCCCTCGACATCGTGAGGGATCACAGGGTCGAGATGATGACTGGCGCGGATGCCGTCTACCTGTGGCGCCTGTGGGAGAGACAGGGGAAGGCCAATGCCCTGGACCTCCTGCTTGAGTACAACGCGGCTGACTGCGAGAACCTCACGACTCTTGCAGACTACGCGTACAATAGGATGAAGCGGCAGACCTTCACGGCGCTCGCGGGCCACAAACCTTGATTATCCAATCGTCGGTTACGGTGCCAGGGATGGACGGACTACTCGGACTGATAATCGCGCTGCTAGTCTTCGCGGCAATCATATTCCTCGCGAACCGGACAGCCCGGTCCATCATGTTCCTTGGCATAGTGCTCATCATGTTCGCGGCTCTCGTGTTCTTCGGAGTGGTCGGATGACATCCCAAGTGAAGGAGTTCTCGAATCGCATCCCGGAAGGACTCTGGGCTTCGGCGAAGGCCGCAGCCGTGGCACTATCCAAAGCCAAGAATGTCATCATCGCGACGCACATAGACGCTGACGGGATATCCGCCGGCGGCATAGCCTCGAAGGCCTTGGACCGCAAAGGGGTCAAGGCCGAGGTCAAGTTCTTCAAGAAGCTGGATGACGAAGCAATAGCATCCCTGACGAGAGCTCGCCCCGACTTCGTCTGGTACACTGACCTTGGGAGCGGATCTGTCTCCAAGCTCGGAGGCGTTCCCACGGTGGTGTCAGACCACCACGTCCCAGACATCTCCGCATCAGGGAGGAGTAGGAACGGCCAGGCGAAGCTCATGGACTTCTCAGACGTGTTCCATGTGAATCCGCAGCTGCACGGCATCTCCGGGGCGAACGACCTCAGTGGCGCGGGCGCCACGTTCCTCGTGGCCATGGCACTTGACGAACGCAACTCCGACCTGGCGAACCTGGCTGTCCTGGGGGCCGTGGGCGATCTCCAAGACCAGCGGACGAGGAGGCTCGAAGGGCTGAACAGAGAGATATCGACTCTGGCTACAGCAGTCGGTGTCCTCGACGTCGTGCAGGACATAAGGCTGTTCGGTCGCGAGACAAGGCCAGTGCATAAGATGCTGGAATACTCGTCCGACCCGTTCATCCCAGGCATCACAAGCGACGAGCAGGCTGCAATCTCCTTCCTCCTGGGCATCGGCATCGAGCCGAAGGAGGGCGAGACCTGGAAGACGTGGGCGATGCTCTCACAGGAGGAGAGGAACACGGTCATCGACGCCCTGAGAGACGTCCTGAACAGGAAGTCCCGGAGGCCTGAGAGCATCCTCAGGCTGACAGGGGAGGTCTATGTCTTCCGCAAGGAGGCGCAGGGTTCGCCACTGAGGGACGCCAAGGAGTTCGCTACCCTCCTGAACGCGTGCGGAAGGCACGGGAGGGGAGAGGTGGGGCTGGCAATCTGCACGGGCGACAGGGACAAGTGGTTCAAGGAGGGCATGGAGCTCCTGAGGGACCACAGGTCCGCCCTGAGCCAAGCCATATCGCTCGCCAAGGACCTCGGCGTGACCCGTCTCAGGAACATCCAGTACTTCGACGCTGGCGCCGACATCGAGGAAACTATCGTAGGGACGGTCGCGGGCATGCTGCTAGGCGAAGCCGGCTCTGACAGGAGCGCGCCCATGGTCGCCTTCGCTGATTCCGACGAGTATTCCGACGAGCCCAAGGCGAAGGCGTCCGCGAGGGGCACCCAGGACCTGATCTCCAGAGGCATGGACCTGTCAGCGGCGATGAGGAAGGCCGCGGAGTCCGTGGGCGGCGTCGGTGGTGGGCACAACATAGCCGCTGGCGCGACGATACCCGCGTCTAGGAAGAGTGACTTCCTTGACGAACTGGACCGGATCGTCGAGGACCAGTTCACTTCCCGAGCACGGCGACCAGGATAGCCTTCTGGGCATGCATCCTGTTCTCAGCCTGGTCGAACACCACGCTGTGCGGCCCGTCCATGACCTCAGTCGAGACCTCCAGGTCTCTGTGGGCCGGGAGGCAGTGCAGGAATATCCAGTCCTTGTTCGCCTTCTCCGCGAGCTTCGAGTTGACCTGGTAAGGCAGGAAGAGTCTCTCCCTCTCGGCCTTCTCGGCTTCCTGACCCATGGACACCCATGTGTCCGTGTAAATGACATCAGCGCCTTCGCACGCCTGGACGGGGTTCGACATGACCTCGACCTTCGCGCCCGTGCCCTTGCCGATCTCCTCGGCCTTGGCCACGATGTCCGGGTTCGGCCTGTGGTCCTTCGGGGTCGCGGCGCGCATGTTCATGCCGACGAGGGCGCATCCGAGCAAGAGCGAGTTGCACACGTTGTTGCCATCACCGACATAGACCATCTGGAGGCCTTTGAGCGCCTTCTTCTTCTCCAGGACGGTCAGAAGGTCCGCGGCGCACTGGCACGGGTGTTCGATGTCGTCAAGGCCGTTGATGACGGGGACGGACGCGTGTTTCGCGAGCTCCCTCATGACCTCGTTGCTGAACGCCCGGTACATGATGCCGTCCACATATCGGCTGAGCACGTTGGCGACATCGTAAGCGGACTCCCTCTTGCCGATCTGCACCTCGTTGGGGCTGATGTATAATGACGAACCGCCCAGCTGAGTCATGCCGACCTCGAAGGAAACCCTCGTCCTGAGACTTGGCTTCTCGAAGACCATGCCGAGCACCCTGCCCTTGAGTGGGTCCTTCTTCTGCCCCTTCTTGGGGCCCGACTTCATCTTCAAGGCCTCGTTCAGTATCTGTTCGAAATCGTCCTTCATGTCGAGAATCGAGATGATATCCCGCTTCAGTGCAATCACCTGTACCCTCCTCAAACGACAGCGCCGACTTAAGTCTTTTGAACCTGGAGCATATGTTTGTGGGCAAGGTGCCTGAGCAGGTCATCCGCCGCAACGGGAGAGGCCGCAGCTCAGGCAGGACTCGCATCCTGACGCGTAGGCCATGAGGCCACCGCACTCCGGGCACCGCCCTGGCACGACGACCCTCTCCTCGATGCGTTCGCCTGTATAAGCTTCCATGTGATACGCTCCCCTCAGTGGGTCATACGAGCCTCAGGGACAATAGGGTGAGCGGGGGAGATAGGTGAAAGTACCCACGCATCTGGACCCCTGAAGGGGCATTAGACGCATGTGGCAATATTTATCTATGAAAACCCCATCTTGCCGCTTCATGGCCGGGGTGGGGTAGTGGTATCCTTGGGGACTGTGGATCCCTTGACCCGGGTTCGATTCCCGGTCCCGGCCCCATGACCCGGTCACAAGGACATCATCATTCTGAGAAACGTGCGCCACAATGCGGACACTCGGTGTCATCCGCACCGACGGCTTTGCCGCACGCGGGGCATTCGAACTCGGACACTTCATCAGGCGCATCCTCGACGGGGCCGTCCAAACCGACTGACGAGGCCTCATCCACCGCGTCCGCGAATATCGAGAACTCCGTGCCGCACTCGGGACATCTTGACTGCCCCGGTGAAACCAACTCGCCACAGAAAGGGCACTCGAAACGCACTTCCTCGAAAGAAGCGCCGCAACGGGGGCATTTCGCCTCCGAGCCCGAGACGGTCTTGCCGCATGAGACACATGCCAGGACGAAGACCGGAGACGACGGGTCGGCCATGCTTTCGATTATTGGTCTGCCGATATTTAATGCGTTGCAGCGCGTTCCCATGAAAGATAACGCGGCCAGCAATCATCTCTTGCGCTTCTTCGGCTTTCCAGCGGGGGAAGGCTTCTTCTTGACCGTCTTCGGTTTCTTCAAGGTCCGCTTCTTCGTGGGGGCCTTCTTCTTGGCCGGCGGTCTCGCCGCGGGCCTCGCCGCAACTGGCTTCCTCGCGACCGTCGCCTTGGCCACGGGCTTACGGACCATCGGTTTCTTGAACACCTTAGGGGCCGCGGGCATCGGCGGCTCAACAGCCCTCAGCTCTTCATGAACGGGCGCCTCCGGAGTCACTGGTTCTGGCGTGGAGGGCTCCTCGACTGACAGCGACTCCTGCTCCTCAGGCAACTCCTCGAACACCGCCTGGCAGCTGCTGCACGACTTGGCGGATATGGATATCTTCTCGCCGCACACGGGGCAGTCCACCTTCGCCTCCTCGAGCGGAAGGTCGCACCTGGGGCACTTGTCCTCGTCCCCTCTGATCATGAGCCCACAGCCAGGACACGCGACTCTGCGTATCGTCGACTTGAGCTGCTCTAGCTCGTTGTTGATGATACCATCGACGAAATTGTCCATGTCGAAGTTGGAGCTGGTCTTCACGACGCTCTCGGAGAACTCCGTGAGGTCTATGCCGCACGAGGTGCACTTGGTGGCGTTGCGCCATATGAGGCCGGAGCAGAAGGGGCACTCGAACAGCGTCCCTGGGCCGAACTGCAGGCCGCATCTGGGGCACTCAGCATCGCTCGACCTGACAATCCTCCCGCACTTGAAACAGCTCAGGAAGATGTCCTTGCTCTCCGCGGCGTCCATCATCGACATGAAATAGCATCTCCGTTATTTAAACTCTGGAACGGCTGCCCCGACCATCGTGTCATCCTCACGACAGCTCTTCCGGCCTGGACCGTCTGCGATAGACGGCAATGAATATCGTCAGGACGAACAGGACCGGCACCACCGCGTCGGAGAACTCCGGGATCTTGTCGAATATGACATCTGGGGACGACGTGTTCTGCGTCCACTGCCAGCAGATGTAAGCCTCTCCTGGAGCGGAGTATATCGATGTGAGGAATGCCTTCACATATGTAGTCTGAGACGGAGACACGGACGACCATGTGCCTGAGACGTTCTTCTCGACCTCGATGCTGTCCGCACTGGCCTCGTCCTTGAGCCACATGACGTACACGTTCCCCGTGCTCGAGTCCAACGATATGGTCGGGGACTTGACGAGGATCCCGGACGCAGACGAATCCATGGTCCGCGGGCTGCTCCAGGCCGAAGTTGATGTGTTGTAGACGTAATGGATATCTGGGTACCATGAGCCGACGTTCATATTACTCGTGCCGTAGACCACGTGGACGACATGATTGCTGTCAACGACAGCGGAAGGAGGGGCGTAGATGGTGTTGTCGGCATTCGTGCCGGTGGATGGCTCGTGGATCTCCCTCTCAGTGCCCCATCCCGAGCCAGAATGGACGCGGGAGTAGACGCCCCCGTGGTATGTGTAGACGGCCCATGCCACGACGCCGTCACTCGGATTGCCTGGGAGGAGCGTGGCGCGGCCGTTTGGATCATCCATACTGGGAGCGATCAAGTTGCCCCTGTCGGTCCAAGAACCCGTGATGTCATCGCCGGAAGCTGTGGACGCGGTTCGAATATTGTACTGCTCCTGGGTCGCGTGCACTCTGGTCACGACAGCGACCCATACTGCTCCGTTCACGTCCTTCGTGATGTAGGTATTCTTGTCGGCGAGCGGGTAGTTCGTCGTGGATATATCGAAGGCCACCTGAGATCCCCAGGTGATGCTTGCCGGGCTCTCGGTCACCGTGCCCCGTCGGACATACACTAACTCGGAGAGCGTGGATGTCCGGTCTCCGATGACGTAGACCACGTTCGTATCGGAATCGTACCAGAGACTGACCTTGCCCACGTCTCCAATCGTGAAGACCTGGTCTCCAAACGTCCATGTGACTCCGCCGTTCGAACTGTACTTGTAAACGGTGTCCGACCCGTCGAAGTAGAAGCTCCAGAAGTTCGTGCCGTCATAGAACAGCTTCCTCTGATAGGACGAGGACGTCGCCTCGTCTGAGCTCGTCGTTGTATCAACGGCCCACGAAAGCGTGCCCACAGACGAAGACATCCCGCCCGTGAGCGCCAGCATCGTGGCCTCGTCCAGAGCGACATAGTCGTTGTATTGCCTCCAGTCGGTGGTCTCGATGATGAAGTCGATAGCCACAGCGCCGCCGATCTCGTACGACGGCACGCCTACCTCCATGCGCTGCCAGTCCACCTCAACGTCGAGCTCCGTGGACGCAACGGCCCACGAAACGCCCGAGTAGACATGCAGAACGGATGACACGACCTCGCCGTTGAGCCCGCGCACCTCGATCCTGTAGTCAGCGCCTATGACCTTCGAATCCACCGAGACGGGATAGCCCGTCGCGGATGACATGTCACTGTCGATGAATATACGGGTGATGTCCTCGGCGGTCTTCCTCGCCGCTGGCACGACCGCGCCCCCGTCGCCCGGCACAGGCTTGCCCCTCATCACGGGCACGTACGATCCGCTGCACATCTCGCCCGCGACACTGATGAAGAAGGATGATGAAGCGCTCGTGTTGAATACGCCCACATGCTGGACATCAATATTATCGTTAAGGACTTCCAGGGGATCGACATCGGACACTGTCCTGTCAGCCCAGTCACCGAAGGCTCCGTCAATGCTCACGGATGACGGCACTGAGCCCACATAGGCCCTTGCTGGCTGTCCCAGCACATCGACGCTGGCGAAACTCGACCCGATGTCTTCCGAAGACACCTGGGCGGAGACGAACTGGCCGGGCGACAGCGAACTGGTGTCCACCTCGAAATCGACCGTCTTGACCTCACCCGGGCTGAGCGTGAACGGCTCGAATTCGCTGACGATTGGGGACAGGTTCTCCAGCTGGACATCCACCGAATCGACGGTGCCATCCATCCCATCGCATGTGAACTCGAGAGTGAGTATCGCCTCTGAATCGGACTCCGCCAAGATGCCAGAAACTGGCACGGAAGGCGACAGGCTCTGTCGCACAATCAGCGCGCCACCCTCGTCGGGCACGCTCGCGCTGACGGAGCGCCTGGCCAACTGGTCCTGGGAAAGGAGCATGAACCGAGCATCTGCGGACGGGGTTACCTGCAGGTTCCCCATCGCCTCGAGCTGACCCTCATCCAGCCGGTTCGCAACACCGCCGAGCGACTCCCACGAATTCCAGTCATATCGCTCGTCAGCATCGTCCGGATCGTATGCGCAGACATCCGTGGACTCCACGGATCCATTCCAGCCATCGAGCTCGACCATGAAGTCTGCGCCCATGGTGCCGATCGCATATCCAGTGTCCTGGTCGCCATCGGAATCCACGAACAGGAAGAGACTCTCCACTGAAATCGTGTCGAACATGTTGCCCTCAGCGGACACGTAGAGATAGACTCTCGTGCTATCTACGGCCACTGACCACTCATCGATCACGGTGATGGGCATGGTCGTCAGTATGTCCATGCTATAGGAATCTGAGCTCGCCCATTCGCCGAAGTCCCCATCGACCGAATACGGAGCCCCGTCGTTCGAGTAGGAGATGTAGATGAATGTCGGGATTATGATGACGAGTGCGACGAGCACTGCGAGGAACTGCCATCTCGCTACGGCGAACCCGCGCCGCCTAGCAGGAGACGGCTGTCTGCTCTCGCCCTTGGTGCCGTTGATCATCCCAGTCCCGTTCACGAGACCCGTGCCGTTGATGGCGCCTCTGCCGTTCGTGAGCCCGCGCCCAACCGAGACCGGCTCCGCGGGTAGGGCGGTCACGACCTCGGCTGGAGATACCTCCCTGGTCTCGGGCCTGAGCGCCTCCACGGAAGGTTCAGGCACTGGCTCAGGCAATGCTACCGCGGCTTCTTCGACGAACGAGACGCCGCACTTCGGGCATGCCTTCGCCCCTGGCGCGAACCTGGCCCCACAGTCCGGACACTCAAGGAGGTCGTCTTCGCCTGCGAGCGGGATGCCGCATCTGGAACACTTAGCCTCTCCGCCCTTCAGCTCCAGACCGCAACCTGGGCATGTGACCTTGACCTCTGGAATCGGGGCGGTCGGCACCGGGGCCGCAGGCGCCTCATCGGCCGATGCCCTGATCTTGCGCATCAGCCGGCGCTCGATGACCTTGTCCACCTCCCGCTTGAGCATGACCTTGTCAATGTGAGTAGAACAGAAGGGGCACTTGTCTACATCAGAAGGGACTTTCTTGCCGCACAACGGACAATGTATGCTCTGTTCCTCTGGCAACCTATAAACACCTCTGCGAACGTCAACACTCAGCGTGTGGTATGTGGGGGATCCTTGTCGGGCAAGGTGCCAAGCACATTTGTTAACATAGTTAGTGTGCTACTGGATATATATAGAATCCGTCTGATAGAGGTCACTGACTCAGACCCCGATTCCATGTGCGCAGGAGCCTGATACGCAGGCTCGGGGCATTCCAGGTGAAAACGACCCGCGCAACATTAATATACGGCTCATATCGTCGAATGGACAGGTGTGGAACATGGCCTGGACGGGCGCGCTGGTCAAGAAGGACGATTTCCGGTTCGAGATACCGAAGAGCCACAAACCATGCATGTCCACCTCAGCGATCATTTTCGCCGACGACAAACTCATACGCTCGGTGAAGGCGGACAACGCCCCCGAACAGGCAGCCAACGTCGCGTGTCTGCCAGGGATTGTCGGCAAGTCGCTCGCGATGCCCGACATACACTGGGGGTACGGTTTTCCAATCGGGGGTGTCGCCGCGTTCGACTCCGAGAAGGGAATCATATCCCCAGGCGGCATAGGCTATGATGTCAACTGCGGGGTCAGACTCGTGAGGACGGACCTCACGGTGAAAGACATCGAACCTCACGTGAAGAGGCTCATAGACACGGTATTCGAGAACGTGCCCTCAGGCGTGGGCGAGAAGGGGAAGCTGAAGCTCACAGGCAAGGAGATCGACGAGGTCCTCGACCAGGGCGCCCGATGGGCGGTGGAGAAGGGTTACGGCTGGGAGGACGACCTCATCTCATGCGAGGAGGGCGGACGCATGACGAGTGCCGACCCCACCAAGGTTGACCAGAAGGCAAAGCAACGGGGCGCTCCCCAGCTCGGCACCCTCGGAGGCGGGAACCACTTCCTCGAGATACAAAGGGTCGACCGAATATTCGACGAGGAGGCCGCGAAGGCCTTCGGAATAACATCCACGGACCAGATAATGGTCAGCATACACTCCGGCTCCAGGGGTTGCGGACACCAGATCGCGAGTGATTACATACGAGTGATGGAGTCCGCGCTCAGGAAATACAACATCAATGTCCCCGACAGGCAGCTCGCATGCGCGCCCGTAGGCTCCAAAGAAGGGCAGGACTGCTTCGGCGCCATGAGCGCGGCAGCGAACTACGCCTGGGCAAACAGGCAGCTCATACTCCACTGGACCAGGGAGTCCTTCGAGCAGGCGCTGGGGCGGAATGCCGAGGAGATGGGCATGGCATGTGTGTACGACGTCGCCCACAACATCTGCAAGCTCGAGGAGCACCAGTTCGAGGGGAGGAGGACCAAGGTCTACGTCCACAGGAAGGGCGCGACAAGGGCCTTCGACAGCAGCAGGTCCGAGGTGCCGGCCAAGTATCGGTCTGTGGGGCAGCCAGTGCTCATACCGGGCGACATGGGCAGCTCCAGCTATGTGCTCGTTGGCACTCCCCAGGCGATGGCCGAGACATGGGGCTCGACATGTCACGGCGCAGGCCGGCTCATGTCCAGGAGTCAAGCCACGAGACAGTTCACGGCCAACGACGTGGTCGAGATGCTCCGGAAGAGGGGTGTCTATATCCGCGCGGCCTCCAAGGACGGTATAGTCGAGGAAGCGCCCGGGGCGTACAAAGACGTCGACGATGTGGTCGGCGTCGCGCACGGCGCTGGAATATCCAGGATCGTCGCGAAGCTCAGGCCCATGGGCGTCATGAAAGGCTAGAGCCCTAGGACCTTCTGAGCGGCCTTCGCGACCTTGGCCTTGTGCCTCTCGGGGCACGCGACCATGACAGCCCAGTCGTGCGCCCTCCGGGTCTGGAGTGCCGCTGCTATCGGGCTGATCTTCGGCAGGAGGCGGACCTTCTTCTGCTGGAGTATCCTCACATCCGTCAAGCACATCCGCGGCTCCGAGACGGGGAGTTCCGACGAGGGGATGTCCATGATGACATGGCCGGGTTCGAGTCCTGCCCTGGTGGCGATCTCCTCCTCGACCATCCTGCGCCTCTTCATGTCCCCGAGACGGTCTATCGTGTCCCACTGCCCCTCGACGACATCCGTGACTGCGAGCGCGTAGGCCTTCTTGAACAGCCGCCGGTACTTGATCAGTGTAGCGATCTCACCGCACAGTCCGCCCTCGGAGTCGAGCCGCGACAGGAGGGTAGCGTCAGTCATCTGGTGCATCGAGTAGATGTCCTCCGGGCCAAATCCCTCGACTGCCTTCGCGAGCATCAGCTCCGATATCCGGACGGTCTTGTGGAAGTATACCGATGTGAACATGAGCGACCGAGCGACCAGCATGCCCTCCACCGCGCTCAGCCCACCCCGCTCTATCACGAGGTCGCCGTTGAACACATCGAAGGTCTCGACCAGGCGGTCCAGGTCGATGACTCCGTATGCCACCCCGGTGTAGTGCGCGTCCCTGACGAGGTAATCCAGCTGGTCCGCGTCCACGGTGCCGCTCACGATCTGCGACAGGTATCTCTTGGAGTTGAAGTGCGCCTGGCCCTTGTGTCTGTCCAGGCCCTTAGCAGGCCCCTGGGCAGCCCCGCCCTCGAGCAAACGAGCGACCTCGCGTGGGTCCATGCCCATACGCTCGATCGCCTCCGGCACGGACACATGCTTCCCGAGGACCCTCGATTCGGCCTCGGTGAGGACCGTGTCCTCGCCCCTTATGAGCCTCCGGGATATCTCGGCGTGGTCTATCCCGAACTGCTCGTGGAGCACCATCTCGAACGTGTGCGAATACGGAAGGTGACCGATATCGTGCAGGAAGGCCGCAGCTCTGACCAGCCGGGCCTCACCGGGCTCGAGACCGAGAGAATCGCACATCCTGCCGGCGACCGCGAAGGTCCCGAGCGAGTGCTCGAACCGGGTGTGGTTCGCCCCAGGATATACTAGGTACGCCAGCCCCAGCTGGTGTATGCTGTGGAGCCTCTGAAGCTCCGGCGCCTCTGCGAGCGGCAGGAACTCGCTGTCGACCCTGATGCTCCCGTGGACCGAGTCCCTGATAATCTTGTGGTCGACCATCGCAGTTGAGACACATTCTTCGGATATAATGGTTCACCAAGCGGGACTATACATGGAGTTGAAGTTGGATGCGCGAAACCACGTCCCAGGAAGGCTTAGGACATTATTGAACCTGATATTGAAGGCCAAATGCTTTTAAGAGGAGTAGGTCATGCTTTCCCATAGCCTCGCACCCCCGGGAGGCATTCACCCATGATATCAGACGCAGGCATGGACAACGAAAACAGGGTTCAATTGTTCGTGGACGGCTTCGACAACAAGATAGGAGGAGGCATCAAGAAGGGGCATGTGGTCCTCCTTGCTGGCACTCCAGGCACGATGAAGTCGTCCATCGCGATGAACATGCTGATCAACAACGTGAAGAAGAAGGGCGTCAACGTCCTCTACGTGAGCATCGAGGAGAGCAAGGAGAGCCTCCTATCGGCGATGGAGATGCTCGGGCTGGGGAAGATTGACGAGAACAAATTCTTCATAGTAGATATAGGCAAACTCAGGCTCGAGCACACGGACGCCGACGTGGGCAGGGACTGGTTCAAGATACTCAAGGAGTACCTGAGGAAGAAGGTCGAGAACGAGGGCGTCGAGATCGTCGTCATCGACTCTCTGACGGCCATCTACTCCCTCGCGACGATACCTAACCCGCGCCAGGAGTTGTTCCACTTCTTCGGGTTCCTGAAGAAGCTCGGCGTCACGACATTCCTTATCTCCGAGACCCAGCAGAACGGGCTGGCGTTCGGGCCCTACAACGAGGACTTCCTGGCCGATGGCGCCATACTCCTCAGGTTCGTCGAGGTCGGAGAGACGGATGTGCAACTCAGGATCAGGGCAGTCAAGATGAGGCACTCGAAGATCCATCACGGGTACATGACCCTGCTCTACAAGGACGGAAGGTTCTCGGCGATCACGCCGCTGTCGGAATGAGGACGGCGCTGAAGCTGGAATGTAGGCGCGATGTGCCGGAAGACCGGAACCAGATTAGAAGCCGCCCTTGATCTTGTTCCTGTCGATCTTGATGGACCTTGGGGTCACCATCAGCAGGTTCTTACCGACGCCTGCGACATCGCCGTCGACGTCCCTAGCCACGTTCTTCAGCTCGGCCGTGAGGCGCTTCATGGTCAGGTCGTCGTTCGCGACCGATGTATAGTCGAGTATCAGTATGCTACCGGAGTAGACATGGCTGGTGAGGTTGGACAGGTCTTCGTACCTGAACATCTCGCCTACCTTGACGACGGTCTTCGCGCCCTCGGCGTCGAACACTCCCTCGTCCTCGAACACCATGTCCGTCAGGTCAATGTACTGCTCTGCTCCCATCGTCTCCCTAGGCTCGGATTCTGTCGTCCCGGAGAAGGGTTTCTTCTTGAGAATCGTCAAGCGCATCCCTCGCCAGAGTAATCACGCTGTTCGGATATAAAAGCTACTGGTCGGGCTCGGCGGGCTCTTCCTCCTCTTCCTCGACCTCGTCGACAAGCCATAGCTTGTCGCCAACGAAGTGTACCGACGCGACGACCTTTCCCTTCATCTTCGACATCATCGCGGAGGCGGGGACCAAGGCCTTTCCGATCGCCAGCGGTCGCTTGTTCCTCTCGTCCCTTATCCAGACGAAGTCACCCTCGACGATGGACGGGTCCACGTCGACGACCCCGGGGCCCATGACGTCTGCCCCGTTCGCGACGAACTTGACGGCGCCCATGTCGACCGTGACGTGCCTCTTGGAGGCACCATACCTCAGCAGGCCTCTCACTGTCAGGACAGGCGTACCTTCGAGCACGATCGCCAGGACCTTCCCATCCACGATTATTGCGTCGTACCCGGGAGCCTCGGCCATGTCAACCGTGTCCGAAGCGGAGAACACCTTGCTCCCCGTGGCTGACTCGATCCTCGACGCTATCGCCGCTATCTCCTTCTGCCTCATCCTGTGCCTCTTCCTCAGGCGAATGTCGGTCATCTGGATCCCCTTCCCTTGCCCCTGGAGTCCGCCTCGTGCGCCTCCCTGAGCAACGCGATCGCGCCTGGCTCCGTGGGGTCGATCCCGAGCGCGGTCCTCGCAGCGTCCAGAGCGTCCCTCGGTCTACCGAGTCTGAGCCTCACTCGGGCGAGTGATTCCGCCGCGGAGTAATCCGACGGCTCCGATTCGAGGGACCTGGAATACTCGGCCTCCGCAGCCGCGAGGTCACCCTTCGCCTCGGCCAGCTCTCCGCGCAGCCTGGATGCCGCGCTGCTGGACAGGCCTGAAAGGAGCGCCGAGACCTCGTCTTCGGGGATGCCGGCGGACGCATAGGCACGCGCCTCGATGTTAGCAACCCGCTCCTTGTGCTCTTCCGAGGAGGAGAGTCTCTCGAGCGTCCTCAGGGCTTCGTCGTGCATGCCCCTATCGAGCAACAGCTCGCTGTAGTCAAGGAGGATTGCAGGGTCATCAACATCATCCATCACCGCGCGCAGGAGGTCGGGCATCTCCGCCTTCGAAGACATCCTCAGACCCCCGATGTAGTCGGACATCGTACCAGGATCGTACTTCCGGGAGGACACCGCATCTGCGAGCAGCTTCACGGACTCGTCGAACCTCCCCAGCCTGAGCAGGACACTGGCCTTGCGGCGTAGCATCGCCGATTCGCCCTGAGAACCATTACGCATCGGAGGGAAGTGGATGAGGGCGGTCCTGTACGATGCCTCGGCGCCTGGTAGGTCGCCCATGGCCGATAGGATGTCACCCCTGTCCGCCCAGCCGTCGGCGAAGGCAGGGTTTGTCGCGAGCGCCTCCTCGATGGCGTTGAGCGACTCGTCCCAGCGGCCCAGCTGGCGGGCCACCCTGGACTTGGCCTTCCAAGCCTCGTCGTAGTCCGGGTTCAGGGCGAGCGACTCGAGTATGAGGTCGTACCCTTCCTCAGGGCGGCCGGTCATGGACAGGCACATGCCCTTCGCATACAGCGCATAGTCGAAGTCCGGTCGGATCTCGAGGGAACGCTCGTGGAACGGGATCGCCTCTGACCACATGCCCATCTTCTCGAGGGCGTTCCCTATGTTGTTCCACGCGATCTCGTAGTCGGGATCCACCTGTAAGGCCTCCACGAACCTCGGTATGGACTCCCCGAACATGCCCAAGTTGTAGAGCGCGTTGCCGAGGTTGTTCCACAACACCTTGTCCTGGGAATCTATCTCGAGCGCCCGTCTGTAACACTCGACGGCTTCGTTGAGTCTCTCCGCCCCGTGGAGGGAGTAGCCCTTGTTATACCAAGCGTGTTTGTAACCGGGGTCGATTGCCAAGGCCTTGTCGAACGATGCGAGCGCTGGTTCGAGGAAACCCGCGCAGAAGAGGGAATATCCGAGATTGTTGAGCAGCTCCTTGTTGTTGGGCGATAGCTTAAGGGCCTTCTCGAACGCCTGGACTGCGCGCGCGAAGTCCCCGGACTCATGCTGTGCCGTGCCTAGCATCGTAAGCGCCTCGAGCGAGTCGCCTCTGAGCCGAAGGTGCTCATTGCACACATCCGCAGCCTCATGGCTCAGGCCAAGATCCAAGAGAATCTCGGCGGCCGTGAGACGCACGGATGGGTCCGCTGACCCTTCGGCCATGAGTCTCTTGACTGCGGCCTTCGCCCTCCGGGTCCTCCCGAGCTTCGAATAAGAGTTCGCTAGACCAGCAAGGTTCTGAACCCTCGTCGGGTTCAGCGCCGATGCCTTCCTGTATGCCTCCGCCGCGTCCTCGTAGAGACCACGGGAGAACAGGCAGTTGCCGAGGTTGTGCCACGCAAGTTCGTACTTGGGGGACCTTTCCGCGGACGCTCTGTAGCTTTCGGTTGCATCCTCATACATGCCCATCGCGTCAAGCGCGGCGCCCCGGTTGTTCTGGACCACCTCGTTGTCCACCCCTGATGAGATGGCCTCGTCGAACAGCATCAACGCGCGCGAGAAGTCGCCCGCGTCATACGCCGCATTGGCTTGTTCCACAAGCGCCGATGGGCTCAGCTTCCTGGTGGTTCCGGCGTCCTCCGAAGGGGTCAAGCGACATTCCGATGACATAATGGGTAGATAGCCTTTTTCAGAGGCGCCTCCCTTTTGCGACGTTTGGCCAAAGCTTATATCAGGCTCAGATTATAATTACCAAGAGCAGTGTCAAGATGCTAGTGCTCTTCGGGCCATCCCCCAGATCGATAATCACCGCGTTCCTGGTGAGCAGAGTGACCGGGGCGAAGCCCACGCCACGCGACCACGGGAAGCAATTCTACTTCGACGAGACCGTGGACGCGGACGATGAGGACTATGACGCCCAGTACAGCGCATTCAGGGACAAGCACGGCGGACTCGACTTCCTCGAGGATGAGAAGCTCTACGAGATAGTCGAGGACGAGGTCTTCTGGGCGTCTAGGTACAGGTCGCCCGACAGGTTCAACCTCATCTTCACGGTCCTCGCGCAGATCGAGAAGGAGGGCACCAGGGGATATCTCGCCCAGACCAGTCCCGAATCGAAGGAGATGAAGGACCGGATAAGGCGGGTGACCGGAGAGTTCAGGAGGGCTAAGGGGTACATCACGTTCCAGGAGGACGAGAGGAACAAGGTGCTCCTCGGCAAGGCGAGCCTCGAACACGACATCGCGGACCTGGTCCTGAGGCATTTCGCGAAGAAGCGGCCCGGATACACGGTAGCCCTCGTCGGCGACGAGACGGCGCATATCAACTACAACAACGAGATCCTCGTGGACTCCAGGAAGACTTTCCCCGAGAAGCTGTCCAGGAAGGATGCGGGAAGATACTGGACACTCCTGTCGGACGTCAAGCACATGGAATCCAAGAGGGACCCGATATACTCCGCAGAACAACTACCGAAGAACTACTGGAGATGGGTAGGCGAGGGCGCACAAGAGGAATCCGCCCGGCCCAAGGTCACATTGGAGGATTTCGAGGGCGCCTGAGACCGACCGAAGTCAGCCAGTCGTATGGCAAGGTTCCGAACACAAGCCGAAAAGCTTGATAAGGGCCCAGACCGTTCGCATAAAGACACGACATACATCCGAGGGATTTGAGTTGGCGGGAAGCGAAGTGCGCGTTGGACCTGGAGAAGTCGGCGTTCTCATGGACTTGCTCAGCCACGACATGCTCAACAACAATCAAGCGACCCTCAGCTACCTGGAACTCATACACTCGTTCCCAGGGGCCGACGAGAGGATCAAGGAGCTCGCTGACAAAGCGACCTCCCAGGTGAGGACCTCGTCCGTGCTCCTTGACGGCATCAGGAGGCTCGTCTCGTCCAGCATGGGGACGCCCGTGCCCACCACACCGGTGGACGTGGCCGGCACGCTAGCTCTTGTCTCACATGATGTCTCCGGCATGTTCCCGCACAAGAAGGTCACGATCAACACGGCGGGGATAGCACCTGGAACCGAGGTTCAGGGCGGCCAATACATACAGGACCTCTTCGGCCACCTGCTCATGAACATCGTGCAACTGGACCCCGAGGACCGCCCGAGGATAGACGTCACCTCCGTTCGGCAGAAACACAACGGCTCGGTCTACTGGAATATCGAAGTAGCATCCACGACAGCTGCGCTCCCGTCCGGCATCGGCAGCGACATCTTCGCGGGCGTTGTGCCGATGGACCTCTCCAAGATGGCGAGAGTGTCGGGTGCAGCGTTCGCCGGAAGCGTCGCGCGGGCCATTGGAGGGCGCATGGGCGTCCGCGTGCTCGACCCGGTGAAGAACCGAGGGTGCGTGTTCGAGATATCCCTCAAGGGGGTGGACGACAGATGACCACGGTCATGATCGTCGACGACGAACTGTTCATAGTGGAGCTCTACAGGGACATCCTCCAACTCAGGGGATACAAGGTCGTCGCCACCGCCTTCGACGGGGAGGAGGCCGTGAGGAAGTACGCCGCCTCGCCGCAGAAGCCCGATGTCATCGTAATGGACCATCGGATGCCGGTCATGAATGGCGTCGAGGCCACGAAGGAGATCATGAGGAGCAACCCCAAGCAGAAGATCATATTCGTCAGTGCGGACGTCCTCATAGAGAGGGATGCGAGGGACGCCGGTGCAGCCGAGTTCCTTCCGAAGCCTTTCCGGATGGACGACCTGATAGAGAAGATGCAGAGGGTAGCGGCTTCCTGAGGGGCACCCCCACTGGCACAAATATTCTGCAACGGATATACAAACCGATAAGTTGAAGAACGTGACGTGCATATTAGTCCGAAGGTAGTGCGGCAACATGTCGGATGGATTCACCAAGGTCAGGGCGATGAGCTTTCCGAGGCAGGTCCTCGCCGGACACGGCGTCATAGATCAGGCAGGAACCATGTGCGAGGAGTTCGAGCTCAAGGGAACCGCCCTAATCGTCACGGGACAGACGACGGGGGAGCTCGCCGCAAAGCAGGTGGAGCAGATCCTCACAGACAAGGGGTTCGACGTGCAGAAGTGCGTTGTTGGCGAGGCCAGCAGAACGAACCTCGTCAAGGTCGAGGAGGTCTCGAAGGACGTGAAGGCAGCATTCCTCCTCGGCGTCGGAGGGGGCAGCAAGATAGACCTCGCCAAGCTCGCGTCATTCAACCTCAACATGCCTTTCCTCAGTGTTCCGACCTCCGCGTCGCACGACGGCATAGCGAGCCCCAGGGCATCGATCAAGGACGGCGGCAACTCGCTCTCCCTCAATGCCAGCGTCCCCCTTGGCGTCATAGCCGACACCAGGATCATATTCAAGGCACCTTACAGGCTCCTCGCGTCTGGATGCGCCGACGTGATATCCAACACGGCGGCCATACTCGACTGGCAGCTGGCTGACAGGCTCAGGAGCGAGTTCATCAGCTCGAGCGCGGCCAACCTGGCCAAGTACGCCGCGGAGTCCATAATAGAGAACGCTGCGGCCATCAAACCCAACTTGGAGGACAGCGTGTGGGTCGCCATCAGACCCATCATCATATCCGGCATATCGATGGCTGTCGCAGGCTCGTCCCGTCCCACGAGCGGCTCCGAGCACATGTTCTCTCACGTTCTCGATAGAATCGCGCCAGGCAAGGCCCTCCACGGAGAGCAATGCGGCGTAGGCACGGTCATGATGATGTACCTGCATGGAGGGGATTGGCAACGCATACGGGACGCCCTCCAGCTCATCGGTGCCCCAACGAGCGCAAAGGAGCTCGGGGTATCCAAGGAGCAGATCATTGAGGCGCTCGTGCATGCGCACGAGCTCCGCAAAGACCGGTACACAATCCTCGGGGACCGAGGACTGACCCCCGACGCGGCCGAACGCCTGGCGACGATCACGAAAGTGATATAGACAGGAGGTTTCCGCAATGGTACTCGTGACGGTCGTCGGAGAGCTTCAGTGCAGGAGAGGGTTCGAGTTCGTCTTCACAGGACCCTTGGCCGAGTGCAGGGACTGCAAGGTCAGGAACGTCTGTTTCCACCTCGAGGAGAACAGACGGTACAGAGTCGTGGACGTGCGAGACGTGCGGCACGAGTGCAGGGTGCACGAGGGTGGCGTGAGGGTCGTCGAGGTCGAGAGGATCCCGACGAAGGCCGCCCTGCCGGCTAGGGCCGCACTCGAGGGGTCCATGATCACATTCGAGGGCAGTGACTGCGACTCGGTCGGGTGCGAGTACTACAGACTCTGCCACCCGGCAGGCGCCTCGGACGGGATGAAGTTCAAGGTCTTATCACTGGAGCCCGGAGAGGTGCGCTGTCCCAGGAACAAGAGCCTCAGGGTCGTCTCGCTCGAATGACCACGAACATCGCGAGCAGTGCCACCACGGGCAGCAGCAAGCTGGGGACCTCGGGTATGACAGTACCCTGCACCGTGACGGTCATCGTGTCGGTGTCGTAGTTTCCCTGCGCATCCGTCACGTTCAGCGTCACCACATACGTCCCTTCAGTCCAGAAGGTGAATGAAGGGGATGCCCCGTCGAGTGACACCTCTGAGCCATTGTACATGAAGGTCCAGGTGTAGCTCGTGATTGCCACGTCGTCAGAGGAGCCCGACGAGTCGAACGTCACCTCCGAGCCAAGGGAGACAAGTACATCGCCCCCGGCGTCAGCGACAGGTGGTTCGTCCGAACCCTCGAGCACGGTGAACGAGTGGACAGCGTAAGGCGCGTATCTGGGACTCGTCAACTCGATGCCACCGAGGTCCTCAGCGAAGATGTAGTACTCGACGAGGGTACCCGGGGACTGCGACGGAATCGTCGCGACATACGTGTCGTTGGACGAGTCCTCGGACATGGCAGACTCCACCCACGAGCCTCCGTCTGACCTGTAAACCACCTTCAGGCTGGTCGTCTCGACGCCCCTGTGAGCGGTGATGTCGGCCGAAACATCGTATCCGGAGGGAGAGTAGGCGGAATCCGCGATCGGCGTGTGCGATATTTCGAACGGCAGTTGGAGGCGGTCCCCGGAGAGTTCTATCCCTAGGAGCGTCGGCGCGATGTTCTCGTACACGATCTCGAGGACATCCTCCTCGTAGTCCGGATGGAATGATGTGGCTCCCATCTCGAACAGGAATGGGAAGATGTTCAGGCTGCCGTACAGCCAGTCGAGAGAGTCACCAGTCGTCGGGTAGAGGGCGACGGATTGGGCAGCGTCGTAACCGTTCAGCGCGGCCAGCTGCTGCCCAATGTCAACAAAGTACTCATCGTCCACGGTAAGGTTCGTGGTGTATCCCCATGGCCACATGACTGAGTCATCATACGTGTGAAAATCGAATGCGATTTGGAAGTCGTGGGCACGAGCGAGGTCTCTGACGGCCTGCGTCTCAGGTTCCGAGAAGGCAGACTCGCCGCAGTAGATATCAGAAGAGGTATAGGTAGACGTGCCAGCGCCTCCCCAAGCTCCTAGAGGGTCGCCGTTCTCCGAACCGTTGTAGTTCCTATTCAGGTCCACGCCAAAATTACCGTCAAGGTTGTCTCTGCGGTTCTTCCGCCACATGTCATCTTCCGTCAGGGCGTAGTCGAGCCCGTCGGGATTCACGACGGGGACGATCCATATCTCCCTGTTGTCGATGAGCCAGCTAATCCTGTCATCCGAGCCGTAGCCTTCAGTGAGGTTCTGAATGACCTTCACGGCGGTCTCGGAGGTCGGCCACTCCCGCGCATGATGCAGCGCGAGCAGAAGGAACTCGGGCTCGTCCTCATCCACTTCGACGTTGTCCGAGATCTTGATTGCGAGTATGTCCCTGTCGGCAACGCCAGCAGTCTTCTCCCAACTATCTCCAATGTCGTACAAGACAGCAATATCCGGGTAATCTGCTACGGTCTGAAGGAGGATTGTTCTAATCTCCGTGTAGTTCCTGTAGTAATAGTTCACGGGTGGACCCGCAAGAGTCGACAACGTTTGCTCCTCGGGCTCAGTACATGACCATGAAGACGTGAGCAGGGTCGAGAACAGGAAAGCTATCGTCAGCACCATGCACGTAATCGAGATTCTTGTACGCATGTCCCCCACCGTCGGATTGGGCCAGGTGGAGTATCTCCACCTGTATTGCACCGTGAAGCGACTCTATGCATCGACGGATATATGCAGGTTATGCACGATGGCGGCAGTATCAGCCGCCACTGACGGGGGGAAGGAACGAAACCTCATCGCCCTCCCTCAGCACCCTCGCCGGGGCACCATACTCACGGTTGACCGAGAGTATGATGTGCTCCCGGTAGCGGCCAAGCGTCGGGAACCTGCGAACGTAATCGTCGAGAAGGCCGTCGACAGTCGTTCCCTCGGGCATGTCCAAATCCTCCTCCTTCGTACCGACAACATCCCTGAACGCAGCGAATAGCTTGACCTTCACTTTCACATGAACACCTCGCGGCCCTGCCGACCGGTTAGTGACAGGCACTTATACAAATTGTGCGCCGTTCCATGAAACATCAGGGAGGTGGCCGTTGGGGAGGATGTAGCTGGGCCCATCACTCCGTTATCTGCCGAACTCCATTGGAAAACGAAGAAGTCGAGCGAATATGGCATAGCTGGCACAGATATTGAGTAAACGACCTGATAACAAAGCAGATAACAATGACCCTGCGTGCGTGTGGAAATCGAGGGAATAGATTACCAGGTCTTGTCTGGAAACTTCTTTAAATCATGTGCACCAATTCCATCCTCTGCACGCAGCCGCAAAGCTTTTCGCCTCTGTTTACACAATAGAGTAGAGGGAGAGGCTCTCGCCTTCTCTTCGGGAGCGGAGGGGGAAGGCCATCAACCCGTGCGACCCGTATCGTAGCCTGTTGGGGAAGCGCAGGCACGCCAGAGGGGGAGAGATGTCTAGCACACCGAACTACAAGCAAGGGGACTCTGTCGCGCCCGTAAGTGGGCAGTTCAGGACAGACTCAGGATGGGATACCGAACCGCAGATCAGCTCCAACGCTAGGACTGTGCTTGAGCGGAGGTATCTGAAGAAGGACGACGACGGCAAACCCGTCGAGACACCTCGTGAGTTGTTCGAGAGGGTCGCAAAGGCAATCGCATCCGCCGAGACGAACTACGGAGCGACTGGGGCCGATGCCGACAAGGTCGCGAAGAAGTTCTACGAGATGATGGCAAAGCTCGAGTTCATGCCTAACAGCCCCACACTCATGAATGCCGGAAGGGAGCTCGGGCAGCTCTCAGCGTGCTTCGTCCTCCCAATCGGGGATTCGATGGAGCAGATATTCGACGCAATCAAATATACCGCACTGATACACAAATGCCTCGTCCCGGAAACGCTCATCATGACGGACGTGGGCTGCATGACTCTGGGTTCGGTCGCGCCGGGATCGTGGATAGAGACCCACGAAGGGATGGAAACGGTCCAGGAGAAGCACGACAACGGGGTCCAGGAGATATTCACTGTCGAGACCGAGGAGGGCTACTCCATCACGGGCACGGCACTGCATAGGCTCCTAGTCAGAACGGACTGCGGCGATCTCGGGTGGATGAAGATAGGACAGCTCAGGGAAGGCTCGACTGCGGTGATGAAACTGGGCGGCTGGCTGGGCGGGGTTGAATCGGCCGTCCCACACGAAGCTGTCGAATTCAGCGAGGGAGTGGACGACAGAGTCATAAGGGCGGACGAACCGGGTCTGTGCGACTTCCTCCGCAGGACTTTCGATGACCACGGTTGGATCTCACCAGACGGCATGGTCTCGGCCGACCTGCCTTCGGAGAAGCTCGCCAGGGACATGCAGACCATGATGTTCTATGTGGGTATCCCGACCGCAAGGACCGGCTCCAAACTCACTGTGTGCACGGTCGCAGGGTTCCAGTGTTTCAAAGAGAAGATAGGGTTCGACTCTAAGGTGCTCTCTGAGAGGTTGCGCGCCGTGAATGTCCTCGACATGGGTATAAGGGCTGAGGCGGCGAAATGCCTGCACGAGGAGCCCGACGATGAAGGGCACTTCTTCGTCAAGGTGAAGGCTGTGTCCCCAGCGGGCACGAGGGAAGTCTTGGACCTGACTATCCCAAACAGCCACGCATACCTCGCAAACGGCTTCGTCTCCCACAACAGCGGAGGCGGCACAGGGTTCAGTTTCTCCAGGCTGCGGCCTGCGAACGACTCCGTCAAGAGCACCGCAGGAGTGTCCAGCGGCCCGATCTCGTTCATGGAGGTCTTCAACGCAGCCACCGAGACCATCAAACAGGGAGGGACCAGGCGCGGAGCCAACATGGGCATACTGCGCGTGGACCACCCAGACATCATGTCGTTCATAGCCGCCAAGAAAGACAGCACGAAACTGACCAATTTCAACATCTCGGTCGCGCTCACGGACAAGTTCATGGATGCGATCGAGAAGAAGACAGACTACGACCTCGTCAATCCCAGGAACAGACAACCGATGTCCAAGCTTGATGCGCGCAAGGTCTTCGACCTGATAATCAACATGGCCTGGAGGAACGGGGAGCCAGGAATCGTGTTCATCGACCGGATAAACAGGGACAACCCGACACCGAAGATCGGGGAGATCGAGAGCACCAATCCTTGCGGCGAGCAGCCACTTCTCCCGTATGAATCGTGCAATCTCGGATCCATCAACCTCGCCCGGATGCTCGTGTACGACGAGGGCAAGTACTCGATTGACTGGGAGAAGCTGAGGGACACGATCCACTGGTCTGTACGGTTCCTGGACGACGTCATAGACGTAAACAAGTATCCCCTTCCGCAGATCGGAGACATGACCAGATCGAACAGGAAGATAGGGCTTGGCATCATGGGATTCGCGGACATGCTGCTGACCATGGGCGTCCCGTACGACAGCGACGAGGCGCTCGACCTTGGAAGGAAGCTGATGAAGTTCGTGGACGACGAGGGGCACAAGGCCTCGGTCGCCCTGGGGAAGGAGAGGGGCAGCTTCCCCAACTTCAACGACAGCACCCTCAAAGGGCGGTTCGAGATACTCAGGAACGCGACCGTGACAACCATCGCCCCAACTGGCACCATCAGCATCATCGCGGGCGCGTCCAGCGGCGTCGAGCCGATCTTCGCGGTCGCATACGTCCGGAACGTCATGGACAAGGACATCCTGCCGGAGGTCAACCCGATATTCGAGGCAGTATCCAAGGCCAAGGGGTTCCACACGGACGAACTCATGAAGGAGATCGCAGCCAAGGGTACGATCAAGGACATCAGAGGTATACCCGAGGATGTAAGGCGCATCTTCGTGACCGCCCTCGACATCGCGCCCGAGTGGCACGTGAAGATGCAGGCTGCCTTCCAGGAGTACACGGACAACGCTGTGTCGAAGACGGTCAACTTCCCGAGCGAAGCCACGCCCAAGGACGTCGAGGACGTCTACGTCCTCGCCTACAAGCTCGGATGCAAGGGCGTGACGGTCTACAGGTACGGTAGCCGAGAGGACCAAGTGCTGAGCGTCGGGGCGGAGAAGGAGAAGAAGGAGGAACCTTCGGAGCTGGAAGGAGACGCACGTGTCCCGAGGAAAAGGCCCATGGTCACGCGCGGGTCGACCCAACGCATGGAGACCGGGTGCGGGCACCTCTATGTGACCATCAACGTGGACGAAAGGGGCCTGTGCGAGGTGTTCACCCAGATGGGGAAGTCAGGAGGGTGTACCGCGTCGCAGTCCGAAGCCGTGGGCAGGCTGATATCTCTCGCCCTGCGCTCCGGGATAGACCCTGAATCCATCGCGAAACAGCTGAAGGGCATCAGATGCCCTGCCCCGCTCTGGCAGCCAGGAGGCATGGTGCTGTCGTGCAGCGATGCGGTGGCCAAAGCCCTCGAGAGGTTCGTGAAAGACTTCCAGTCGTCCAACATCGAGAAGACGATCGACGCGGGAGCGGCCGCGCCGCCTGCAGAGAAGCAGAACCACGTGGACAAGGGGGACGTGTGTCCCGAGTGTCCAGAGTGCGGCAGCATGGTCGAGTACGTCGAAGGCTGCGTCGTGTGCAGGACCTGCGGCTACTCGAAGTGCTGGTAGGAACAAGAAGAGGGAACACAAACGCGCACATGGCCCTAGGGGTGCGGGCCTGTGCGGTTTCATTTTATTCTCACATGCCGACCATGTACTATACACGTAATGTGAAAGGAGTTCAAGGACCGCCGCGCTCGAGGAGACATGAGTGGCCCGAGGTTCCCGTGGGGGCATGTCTTCACGGACGCGGGGACGGCGATTGAGCATACCGCGGTCTGCCAGATGAGGGGCAGGGCCTTCGGTCCACCCATCGTGAAAAGGGTTTACACCCCGATGCCCATAACCCCTCTCAGGAAGGTGACGAAAGAAATGTCCTCGGCGAAGGGGAAGCAGATGGCGCACGACATCAAGCCAGGCGAGAGGGTCGAGAGCTACTTCTCCGTGAACTACAAGAAGCCCGTCACTGAGTACAGGAACGGATACATGTTCGAGGTCCGCGTGACCGACAGCAGCGGTCAGCTGACCGTCAAGTACTGGGGGGACAGGGACCGAGATTCGGTCCAGAGGCTGTACTCGTCCTTCGACAAGGACGATGTCGTCCGCATAAGCGGCACGACCTCCGAGTACAGAGGCCAGGTCGAAGTCTCAGTGAGCAAGGAGAACGGTGGCACTCTGGCCAGGGTGGAAGACGGAGCGTACGATATATCGACCCTGGTCCTCACAATCGAGGACCTGCCCGGGAAGAGGGAGAGGTTGCTGTCGTCCGTTGCCAAGGTGGAGGAGCCGCATATGCGCGCGCTACTCGAGTCGTTCTTCATGGACGATGAGTTCATGGAGGGGTTCTCGACGGCGCCTGCCTCGATCCAGCTCCATGGCGCGGCCGTGGGCGGCCTCCTGTACCACACGCTCAACGTGGTCGACACTGCGTTGGAGATAGTGAGACAGCATCCTGAACTCGACAAGGACCTGGTCCTCACGGGGGCGCTCCTGCACGACATCGGCAAGGTGAGGAGCTTTCACGTGACCACACACATCAACTCCACGGTGGAGGGGAACCTCCTCGGCCACATCGTCATAGGCGATGAGGAACTCATGGCTCACATCGCTTCCATAGACGGGTTCCCCCAGGACATCGCGTTGAAGATCAGGCACATACTCCTCGCGCACTTCGGGAAGCGCGAGTGGGGGTCGCCCGTGGAGCCCATGACCCCAGAGGCACTCGCAGTCCACGAAGCGGACGACACTGATGCGAAGGTCGAGTACATGATCTCCAGGCGCAGGGACGCGGTGACCGAGGACGACTGGGTCTGGGACGGCCGGCTCGGCCGACTGATATATCTGAAGTGAGGGGTTCTAGCACATATTAGTACATCAATGCTCGCAAACGATATATAGTGTACGCGTCTTCTGGGCAATCCACAAGGAGGGCTATCGTGAGACCAATACGAACCACATTGACCCCTGAGGAGATGCCGAAGAAATGGTACAACATACTACCAGACCTGCCGGAACCGCTCGCTCCGCCGCTGGACCCCGGGACGAAGCAACCGATAAGCCCCTCGGCCCTGGAGGCGATCTTCCCCAAGGCACTCATAGCCCAGGAGATGTCCTCGGAGAGGTACATCGACATACCAGAGGAGGTACTCCAATCGTATATGCTGATCAACAGGCCGAGCCCGCTCCAGAGGGCCACGAGGCTCGAGGAGGCGCTAGGTACCCCCGCTCACATATACTTCAAGCGCGAGGATATGAGCCCTGCAGGCAGCCACAAGACCAACACAGCCTTCGCCCAGGCATACTACAACATGAAGGAGGGCGTCACGCACCTGACGACGGAGACCGGAGCAGGGCAGTGGGGCACGGCGCTGGCCCTCGCGAGCAACTACTTTGGCTTGAAGTGCAAGGTGTTCATGGTCAGGGCCAGCTACGACCAGAAGCCATACAGGCGAGAGGTCATGAGGATGTACGGGGCCGAGGTTCACCCGTCCCCTACCCCGCTCACCGAGTTCGGCAAGAAGCTGCTCGCCAAAGACCCGAAGCACCCTGGTTCCCTGGGCATCGCCATCAGCGAGGCGCTCGAGACCTGCATCAAGGACGGCAACGCGAAGTACAGCCTCGGGAGCGTGCTGAACCACGTGATGCTGCACCAGACGATCATCGGCCAGGAGACCATGCTCCAGTTCCAGAAGCTCGGGGAGACGCCAGACTACCTCGTAGGATGCGTCGGAGGCGGCTCCAACTTCGCAGGCTTCACATTCCCGTTCATCGGGCAGAAACTGAAGGGGAAACTGGACACGGAATTCATCGCGGTGGAACCTACAGTGGTCCCGAGCCTGACGAAGGGCAAATACGAATACGACTTCGGTGACACGGCCGGCATGACCCCCCTGCTCCTCATGTACACGCTCGGCCACGACTTCGTCCCGTCTGCAATACACGCAGGCGGACTCAGGTATCACGGGGCCGCGCCGACTGTGAGTGCGCTCGTGAAGTCGAAGGTGATCAAGCCCATCTCGTACCAGCAGAAGGAGGTCTTCGACGCCGCCCACCTGTTCGCGAGGAGCGAGGGCATCATCCCCGCACCCGAGACGAGTCACGCCATCAAGGCGGCGATCGACCTCGCGCTCGAGGCGAAGAAGAAGAACGAGGAGAAGATCATCGCGTTCAACTTCTCCGGGCACGGACTGCTCGACCTGGGAGGCTACCAGCAGTACCTGGACGGCAAGATGGTCTGAGCCAAGCGATATAAACCCAAACCGGCCGTCCGATGGGCGGCCGCTCTAGTATTCTTTACACTATTGAAGCGAGCTTGAAAACGTCTCAGGCGAAATAGCCGTCCTCTCGCTCCCTCAGGCTCCTGTAAGCGTGCTTGTACTCAGGCCTCTGGATCAACGACCCGACCCTGCTGTCCAGCTCCGCCTTGAGCTGGTCCTGCTTCGAGCCGTAGTACTCCCGCTTGAAGACATCCGCGACGTCGGAGGAGTACTGCTGCATGCCGAACATGACGACCGCCGACGCGTCCTTCGCCTTCGAGATGACGCTAAGGGGGACCGGTGCCCCGCCCCTGACCAGGTCTAGCATGTCCGGGGACGGCCCTCCGACCTCGTTCGCCACCGCCACCATCCTCTGGGGCATCAGCTCGAGCGACTTGATCTGGTAGACCTTCTGGTCTGTGAAGATGAAAGTGTCGTATGAGGAGGATACGTGGTCCCTGCCGCTGAGCGCCCGCCACTCCTGCTTGCGCTGGCTCTCGTCATACTTGGTCTTCAGGCACCTCATGAACTCCTCTATGCCTTGGAATTCCATGTGATAAACACCTTAGAGAACGTGAGGGATTAACCTTTCGCCGCTGGGTTGGCATTCACCTGTAGCTCTCGCCGGTAATCCTCTCGAACATATCGACGTAGAGGTCGGAGACTTGCTTGATCTTGTCTGCGGGGAGAGCGGGGATCTTCGGCTCCGGCTTCTCCTGCTTCCTCGCTTCCGTGAGCTTCGAATAGTACCCTCTCTCACGATAGTACTGCCTCACGAGTTCCTTGCTCAGTTCGATGAACTCTCCTTTGGAGTATTCGCTCCAGTCCCACCATCGGTCCTCGTCAGCGGTCCCGAACGTGTCGACTACCATGAGGTTCCTGCTCTCGTCGAAGGCGAACTCCTTCTTGCCGTCGACGTGGATCAGGTCGCGCTTCTCGACTTCTTCCGCAATCTTCTCATCAATCTGGAGGGCCGAGTCGACAATGGCCTTGTACTCCAAGGCGCTGATGGCGGCCATCTTCATGGCCTCCGCCCTGGTAAGCAGTCTGTCATACTCCTCGAGCTTCGTGGTCACCTCGACGAACGGCTCCGGGAGTTTGTCGCCATACTTGACATCCTTGGACCCCTTCAATCCGAGCTTGGAGGTCTTAATCTCCCCGCTCTTGATCCTGTCCCATAGTGAGCCAGCGACGTAATATCTACATATGACCTCGAGGGGCACAAGATAGTTCGCGGTCTTCTTGGTGAGCTTCGAGGGCTCTATGACATGGACCTTGTGGACCCGCATCCTGTTAGGCGGGATGAACTCTCTGAAGTGCGTCTTGATGCCGCACGAGCGCGCGACTTGGAACCAGAAGGCGCTCGTCCTGCAAAGTGTCTCGCCCTTGTGTGGGATGAGGGACGGTATGATCTTGTCGAACACGCTGATCTTGTCTGAGAAGACGAACTCTAGCGAGTGCGCGTCGACCTCGTAGACATCCTTCACTTTGCCCTGGCGTATCATCTTCATGGCTGACGGTGGCGTTGTAAGCAATGGCTCCTTTTAAGGGTTTGGGTACGGCGGAGGCGCGCTGACTGCACGCTTGGTAGGACCCATATCGCACGCACGGCGCGTTGTAATGTCAAAAGCATTATGCGTTTCTGGACCCCTCAACCGACCTGAGGCGACAGAGATGGCCAGCGGTTTCTCGAGGCACTTCTCGCAGAGGGCAAGGGAGATGAAGGCATCGGACGTCCGGGAGCTGCTGAAGCTCCTCCAGGTCCCAGACATGATCTCCTTCGCCGGAGGCATGCCGGATCCCCAGACCTTCCCAATCGACTTCATCCGAGATATCACATCCGATGTGCTGTCAAAGGACGGCGGAAAGGTGTTGCAGTACGGCGTCACCGAAGGCTATCCTCCTCTGAGGGAGTCCATCACGGAGAGGATGAGAGACAAGGGGATGGATGCTTCGGTGGACAACGTGATGGTCGTGAGCGGTTCACAGCAGGTCATCGACCTCATGGGCAAGGTGTTCATCGACCCGAAGGATGTCATAGTCGTCTCCGCGCCGACATATCTCGCGGCACTCACAGGGTTCGCGACATATCAGACGACTTTCGAACCCATCCCCATCGACGAGGACAACATGCGTCTGGACCTGTTCGAGGAGAGAGTGAAGAAGCTCACGAAGAGGTCGAACCAGCCGAAGATAGTCTACGTCCTCCCCAACTTCCACAACCCTGCGGGGGTCACCATGCCCGAAGCGAACAGGAAGCGGCTCGTGGATCTCGCGTCCGAGTACGATTTCATCATACTGGAGGACGACCCCTACGGTGAACTGAGGTACGTGGGCGAACACCTCAAACCGATCAAGGCGTTCGACGACGAGGGGAGGGTGGTCTACATGGGCACATTCTCCAAGGTGCTCTCCCCAGGGCTCAGGGTAGGATGGGTCGTCGCGGACCCGGAGATACTCAAGAAACTGATCATCGCGAAGCAGTCGACCGACGTGTGCACTAACGTGCTTGGCCAGGCCATCGCGCACGAGTACATGGCCCGCAAGTTGATGGACAAGCAGATCGTCAAGATATGCGAGATCTACGGTCGCAAGCTCAAGACCATGCTCGAGGGCATGGACGAGTTCATGCCCGATGGCGTCACATGGCTCAAACCAGAGGGCGGCATGTTCCTCTGGGTCACACTGCCCGAAGGGTTCGAGTCGCCGTCCCTGCTCGAGAAGACCCTGAAGAAGAGGGTGGCGTTCGTGTCCGGAAGGGCGTTCTTCCCAGACCCGAGGGACGGGTTCAGCACTATGAGACTCAACTTCTCACATCCCAAGGAAGACATGATCACCGAAGGACTCCGCAGGCTCGGCTCTGTCATCAACCAGGAGATGGTCTCCAAGTGGGACAAGACCGCTGACAAGGACGAGAAACGGATGGCTGACGCGGTCAGAGGCACGCTCGTCGGCAGGAACTAGAACACGTCTGCTCCTGCGTGCACGACGATGCCTTTGTCTGTGATGGAATAGGGCTTCACGCGCCTTGAGTGGCCTGTCCTTCGCATCTTGAGAATCCTCACGGTGAGCTGGACCTCCCCGCCGTCCCTGGCCTCATCGGACTGCAGCAGCACTACCCCGTCAGCTGTATACTCCGCGAGACCGTCCCGGGAAGACCTGGGGTTCTCATCCTTGACCTCCGCAGTCAAGAGGGTCGTCGCGCCCGTGCTCCTGAGGAGCTGGCACAGGTTGAAGAGGTTCGTCCTACGCTCTGTGTCGTCATCGAACATCATGTTGAGAAGCGAGACTGAGTCCAGGGCGACCCTCTTCGCCCCGAAGCTCTTGATGAACTTCGGCAGGTCGCTCTTGATCCTAGTCACGGTCGTCTTCGCATCCGATGGCTCGAGCTTGAAGAGGCCGAGCTTCTTCGAGTCGATGGCCTTCGCGATGTCCCAGCCGAACGCTGCAGCGTTCTTCGTGATGGACTCCTTGTCCTCCTCCAACGATATGAAGATGCAAGGCTCGTTGTTCTTGATCCCTTCGACCATGAACTGAAGGGCGAATGTGGTCTTGCCCGTGCCGAACGAACCCATCACCACGACGATGTGGTTCTCGGGGAGGCCCCCCTGGAGCATCTCATCCAGACCATCGACACCAGTCTTAACCCTGCCAATCGCCATCTTGTCACCCCACTCGTTCCGTGTTTATGACCACGAAACCGCTCTGAGACGTGATGAGCGTCGCGAACCTCGCGATGCGCTCCTGGTCCAAGTGCGGTAGAACGCTCATGAACTTCTCCACGTAAAGGTACCTCTGCCTCTTCGACGTGTGATGATACTTCGCCCACTCGAACTTGAGCACACCGTCGACACTGTCAATAATCATCTGCTGACGGCGGTTGTCCAGGATGCCGTCGGTGAGTATGATGTAGAACACAGAGCCCCATTTCTTGGCCATCCTCTGGATGCCCTTCATCAATGACACGACATCCTCGAACTTCACCGTGTCGGAAACGATCAAGTCCGTGAGCGAGTCGACGATCACGAGGCTCTTGGGGGCGTTGGCGTCAAGGAAGTTCACCAGCGATTCCATCAGCCCGTCCTCCTTCGTGTCGGCGAACAAGGCACCCTCGTCAGAGTCCGTCCAGCTGGATGGCACGATGGTCCTCATGAAGTAGCTCTTCGAGAAGTCCTTGAACATGAGATTGGACACGAGCGAGTCCGAGAAGTCACGGTTGAACGACATCTTCACCTCACGCAGGATGTCCTCACGCGACCTTGAGAAGGCGATGTAGCACATCTTCTCCGGGAGTATGCCGTCCTTGCCAGCATGTCCCAGCATGAATGAACGGGTCTCAGGGAACTCCTTGACTATGCCTATCTTGGCGGCCGATGTAAGGGCGAACTCATGCCCTCCGCCGCCCACATCTCCGAGCAGCAATACGACAGAGCCCGTGGGCAGGCCGCCGCCGAGTATCGAGTCGAAATCGGCTACGCCAGTAGGTATTCTCTGTACATCCCCTTCTGACATGACAACTGTCCGATGCATGCATGTTTGCGATAATGAACCTTTGGGGAACGGCGAGAAAAACGGTTCACTTCGCGTCTGCCAGCAGTTCGAGCGCGAGCGCGAGCGCGGCGTTAGCTGACCGCGTCTTGATGTCGTCACGCGCGCCCGTGAACACGTATCTCCTGCACAGACTCATGTCACTAGTCGAGACGGCGACGAACACGAGCCCGACGGGCTTCTCTGCGCTCCCGCCCCCTGGCCCGGCAATGCCCGTCGTCGAGATGCCCACATCCGCCCCGAACATCTCCCGGGCGCCATCAGCCATCTGTCGGGCCACCATCTCGCTCACAGCGCCATCAGCCTTCAGCGCACCAGTGTCGACGCCCAGAAGACTCACCTTGGCGTCGTTGCCGTAGGACACGACACCGCCCAGGAAGTAGGCGCTGCTCCCAGGGACTGATGTGATCATATCCCCGATCTTCCCGCCGGTGCAGGACTCCGCTGTCGCTATGGTCTTCCCCTTGGCCTTGAGGACCGAGCCCAACTCCTCGGGGAGTGACACTGACTCATCTCCTCTTCCCAGGTGTCAAGCCAGCATCGAGCAGGCGCTGCTTTCCGTCCAGAGCCTCGATCATCATCGCGACAGGCTCGGGGACCAGGTTGCGCCACTTCTCATTGGACACGATCCTCCGGCGTATCTCCGTGCCCGAGTAGGACTTCGGGTTGTAGGCCTTGGTCCGACGGGTCTCGTATCCTGCTTGTGAGAAGAGCGACCTCGTGAGGTCGCTGTTCGAGAACACGATATCGAACGGGGGCACGTATGACTCCACGTGGCTCACCCAAGCAGCGTACCTGTTCACATCCCTCACGGGTATGATGTGCACCCTCGGGCGCTCGCCGTCCTCCAGAGAGGACAACAGCATCTGGTAACGCTCCCCTGCAGTGAATGGGTTCTCAGATGTGTGTGACAGTTCCGCGCTGCCGATGACTACAACGACGTCGTCACAAGCTCGCAGGGCTTCCCTTATGGCCGCGAGGTGGCCCTTGTGCAGTGGCTGGAACCTGCCGATGACCAGACCTCTCAAGACGATACCTCCGTCAGTGCACGACTGGCCTGTCCACGCCCGGGACGGGGCCCGGCTTCTGGGCGCCCCTGGCCGCGACCAGGGCCGCGAGCTTCTTCAGGAGCCCGTCCTTGCGCGCTCCTACAAGCGCGTGCGTCAGCACATCGCTGAACAGCCGCACGGGTATGACATCGATCTTGCCGATGTACTTGTCCTCGAGCAGCACATCTTTCATGTTCTGCTCGGGTATCAGCACCTTCTTCAAGCCCATCTCGGCCGCAGCCTCGATCTTGGCGGTGACCCCCCCTACGGGCAGCACCTGGCCGCGGACGCTCAGGCTACCGGTCATGGCGACCGTCTGGTCGACCTCGACCTCCTCGAAGGCTGATATGACTGCTGTAGCGACCGCCACGGAAGCGCTGTCGCCCTCTATGCCGTCATAAGTGCCTATGAACTGGACGTGTATGTCGTGGTTCGAGATGTCCTCGCCCGTGTACTTCTTGATGAGCGCGGACACATTCTGCACGGACTCCTTCGCGATTTCGCCGAGCTTCCCGGTCGCGATTATCTTGCCACCCTCACGGTTGTGCGGTGGAGTGACCTCGGCCACGATAGGTGTGACGATGCCCGAGAACTCGGCCATGGATGAATCGGAGTTCAGCACGGCCAGGCCGTTGACCACGCCGATGACTGCGCCCTCGGTGAGGCAGGTCTTGTAGTCCTTCCGCCTCTCGACGGCCCTGTCAGTGACCTGCTGCTCGAGGGACCGTGCGATGCTCTTCGCCTCCTGGACGTGCTTCGCGTCGACTATCTTCGCCTCGCGCTCGATCGCGATGTCGCCGGCGACCCTGACCAGACCTCCCAGCTCCCTGAGCCTGAGGGTGAGCATGCCCCTTCTGCCAGCGCGCCTCTGGGCCTCCCTCACGATCTCAGCCACAGCGGACTTGTTGAAGTGGGGGATCTTCTTGTCCTTGGAGACCTCCTGGGCGACGAATGTGATGAGTTTGACCCTGTTCGTCTCCGTATCGGGCATGGTGCTCCTCATGAAGATCTCGTACCCGTAGCCCCTAATCCTGGACCTTAGAGCCGGGTGCATGCTGCCGACCGCGTCGAGGTTGCCTGCAGCGACGAGGATGAAGTCACATGGCACGGGCTCGCTCTTGACCATCGCGCCCGAGCTCCTCTCGCTCTGCCCCAGGATTCCGAACTCGCCCTCCTGGAGAGCCGTGAGGAGACTCTGCTGGCTCTCAATCCTGAGCATGTTGATCTCATCGATGAACAGCACACCCTTGCTCGCCTTGTGTATCGCCCCTGGCTCCAGTCTCTCGTGGGCCGGGGTCTCGAGGCCTCCGCTCTGGAACGGGTCGTGCTTGACATCGCCCAGGAGCGAGCCCGCATGAGCGCCCGTGGCGTCTATGAACGGGGGCATCTCGTCGGGTTTGTGGGTGATCAACAGCTTGGGGACATTCATGGCCTCCTTCCGCTGGCCTGTGTACCTGAACACCATGAACAGAAGCATGCCGCCGATGAGGCCTATCAGGAGCAGCGTGGCGTCGTGATATATCATGAACATCAGGGCGGATAGGGCTATGAACCCGAACAGGAGCATGAACATCCACGAGTTCTTCTGGGCGCGTTTCTGCTCCGCCTCCAGCTTCTGGGCATGGACTATCTCCTTCCCCTTGCCCGTGGGCACGATCCTGATCTTGGGCTCATTGGGGTCGTCAGGGTTGTGATAGGCGATCACGTCCTGCAGCTCCCCCTTCGGGAGGAAGTCGACCATGGACCGGGCGAGCATCGACTTGCCCGTGCCCGGGTCCCCTATGAGTATCACATGCCTCTTCTGTTCGGCCGCTTTCCTGATAACCTTGACGGCATCTTCCTGACCTATGACCTGGTCGACGAGCTGGGGCGGTATCTTGATGTCCGCTGTCGACTCGAAGGTTTGGGACTTGACCCAATCCTCGATGTCCGGAAGGCCTAGTTCCGACCGCATGGAATCAACGCTTGCCATCGCTACACCAGTAGTAATCAAAGCTATTAAGACTGTGCTAGATAAGCGTTGCGCCGTGAGACGACTCTCGGTTGAACTAGCCAGTGGGCAAAGCTGTCCATCTGCCGGGAGAGGGGACAGCATTTACAGCGGGGCACGTGTCCCCTATAAGTACCCGGATAGGATAGACGAACACGTGTTGGGCTCCATGGACACTATGACACGAGGTATACCGTATGATGGTCGAGGACATCGGGCTTGACCCGAGAATCGTCCGGAAACTGAAGGAGGACGGCATCGACAAGCTGTACCCTCCTCAGGCGCAGGCAGCCGCCCCTGTCCTTGCTGGAAAGAACGTGGTGGTGGCGATCCCCACAGCATCGGGGAAGAGCCTCGTGGCATATATGGCCATGTTACAGGCGGTCCTGAAAGGCGGCAAGGCGCTCTACATAGTCCCGCTCAAGGCGCTGGCCTCCGAGAAGTACGAGGACCTCGCGAAGTTCTCAGATCTGGGCATCAAGGTCGCAGAGTCGACCGGAGACTATGACGAAGTGGACGCGAAGCTCCACAGGTACGACATAGTCATCTCGACCTCCGAGAAGGCGGACTCACTCCTGAGGCATCGGACCAAGTGGCTGGACCAGATCTCCGTCGTGGTCGCGGACGAAGTACACCTTATGAACGACCCCGGCAGGGGACCTACCCTGGAAGTCACCCTGGTCAAGTTCAGGACATTCAATCCTGGCGCGCAGTTAATCGCCCTCTCGGCCACAATCAAGAACGCCTCCGAGCTCGCTGATTGGCTCGGCGCGGAGTTGGTGACAAGCGACTGGCGGCCCGTCCCGCTGAGAGAGGGCGTGTACTCCGATGGCGAGATATTCTTCACCGACAACTCACGGAAGCAACTCGACGCAGACGAATCCCCCGTGAACGCCATCGTCAAGGACACTATCACCTCTGGTGGGCAATGCCTCGTCTTCGTGAACTCGCGCAAGTCGAGCGAGTCCCAAGCGAAGGACCTCGGCAAACTGGTCAAGAAGATGATCCCCGAGAAGCTCGAAAACCTGTCGAGGACTGCGGACAGGCTCGTGGGGGAGCAGGACGAGCCGACCACTATGGGAGAGAGGCTGGGAAAATGCATCAGGAACGGCTGCGCCTTCCACCATGCAGGCCTGACTACGGCCCAGCGGAAGATGGTCGAGGGAAGTTTCAGGTCAGGCCAGCTCGCATGCATAGTCGCAACCCCCACGCTCGCCGCGGGCATCAACCTCCCGGCGAGGACGGTCATCGTCAGGGACATCCGCAGATACGATTCTGGGGCAGGCTATGTCTCAATACCCGTGCTCGAGGTCAAGCAGATGTGCGGCCGGGCGGGGAGGCCTAGGTTCGACCCCTATGGCGAGGCCGTCCTGATCGCCAGGGACGAGGACGAGCGGAGCAGACTCATGGAGGACTACCTCCTCGGCGAGAACGAGAGCATCCGGTCCAAACTGGGCACGGAGCCCGCCATGAGGTCGCATGTGCTAGCGCTCATAGCGACCAAGGACGCGAACTCACTCGACGAGTTGAACGATTTCTTCCAGAAGACCTTCCTCGCGCACCAGATCGACGCCCATTACCTCCGGGACATCATCGAGAGGATACTGGAATTCCTCAAGGAAGAGGAGATGGTATTGGAGGAGGACGGCCTGGTCGCGACCTCCTTCGGAAGGAGGGTCAGCGACCTGTACATCGACCCGCTCTCGGCGGTCATCATCAGGGACGCGCTCAGGAGATACGAACCTGGGAAGCAGTTCGGGCTCGTGCAGGCGATATGCTCGGTCCCTGACATGCCCATCCTCTACCTGAGACAGTCAGACTACGAGTGGATCGAGTTGTACTTGGACGAGATCAGGGACCAGCTCCTGATCGAACCGCCGGAGGACCTGGAACAGTACGAACTGTTCCTGTCCAAGGTGAAGACCGCCAAGATGATCACCGACTGGATGTCCGAGGTGCACGAGAACGAGATGTCCACCTCGTTCGGGATAGGCCCAGGTGACATCAGGAACAAGGTCGAGCTGGCTGAGTGGCTCCTGCACTCGTCCGCCCGCCTCTCCGAACTGTTCAACAAGGAGGCGACGATGGATTGCGTGGACGCCGTCACGAGGGTCAGATACGGCATCAGGCCCGAGTTGCTGGAGCTGGTGAAGCTCAGGGGACTCGGAAGGGTGCGTGCGCGCGCCCTTTACTCAAGAGGCATCAAAGGACTTGAGGACCTGAGGAACACGAGCTACGACAGACTTAAGCAGATACCGACGATTGGGGAGTCGGTTGCGAGGTCCATCAAGGACCAACTGGGCCAGACGGACCCGACCATGCCCGTCAACAGCGAGGACGGGCAACGGTCCCTGGTCGAGTTCCGATAGGGCGCGACGGCGGTAATCTCATGCACGGTCCCGACGAGACGGATGTTCAGGCATGGACCAGGGCGGTCGCCATGGGAGAAGCGAAGGCCTTGATGGACGTGGTCCTTGCGGAGGCCGCAGCTTCGGGCGCCGAGATACTCATGTTGGACGGGGACATGGTCTTCGGTAAGGACCATATCAAGAGCGCTCTCTTGCACGCAGTCAAGGCGACAGACGAGGGACGGAACTCCTCCGAGTCGCTGGCCATGGAAACCCTTCTGTACGCTTCCGGCGAGAGGCAACTATCGGGCGCCATTCGGAAGATGGCGGTCGGGGATAAGACCGAGAGTGTAGTCATCGCCGTGCTCAAAGGGCGCTTCTCGCCCGGCGAGGGGTGGTCCGAGCTCCCCCTTGGAGGAGAGGCGTGCGACAGGACGAGACTCGCGCGGTTCGGCATCAGTGAGAGGGAGATGTCGACCGTGGCCGAGAAACGGCTGGCCGACCTCATCCTGGAAAGGGTGGCAGCTGTGGACGTCATCAAGAAGTGAGGCCGCTGGTCGCGCGCTCGAAAGAGAAGACCTTATAAGAACAACTAGTCGATTCCCCACAATCGGTTCTGGTACGATGGCGGCAGTGATCGAGTGCGTCCCGAACTTCAGCGAAGGGCGCAGGAAGGAGGTAGTCGACAGCATAGTGCACTCCATCAGGTCCGTCCCCGGCACCAAGGTCCTCGACGTAGAGATGGACCCAGACCACAACAGGAGCGTCGTCACATTCGCTGGCAGCAAGGACAGCGTCCAGGAGAGCGCCTTCAGGGGCGCCCGGGCGGCCATGGAACTCATCGACCTCAACAAACACAAGGGCGAGCATCCGAGGATGGGGGCCCTCGACGTACTTCCGTTCGTGCCCATCTCCGGAGCGACGATGGAAGACTGTGTCGAGATCGCGAACAAGGTAGGCATGAGGATTGCGAAGCATCTGAAGATACCCGTGTACCTCTATGAGGCGGCGGCGACACGGCCTGAGAGGAAGAACCTCGAAGTCGTCAGGAGGGGGCAGTTCGAGGGCCTGAGGGAAGCCATACTGACGGACGACTCACGGTACCCTGACTTCGGCCCGAGGGCTGTACACCCGACCGCGGGGGCCATCGCCGTAGGCGCGAGGATGCCTCTCATCGCGTTCAACGTCAACCTCAGATCCGAAGACGTCGAAGTCGCGAAGGCGATTGCGAAGAAGATCCGGGCTAGCAGCGGGGGCATGCCCCACTTGAAGGCGCTCGGGTTCCACCTGAGGGACAAAGGCATGGTCCAGGTATCGATGAACCTGACCGACTACACGGTCACCCCCATCTCTAAGGTCTTCCTCGAGGTCAAGAAGGAGGCCGACGCCAAAGGCGTCGAGGTCGCCGAGAGTGAGATCATAGGCCTGATACCGCTAGACGCCGTCTGCGACCTCGCTGGCAGGTTCCTGAAGGTCCCTAGCTTTGCGAGCAGCCAGGTACTGGAGAGGAGGATCTGGTGCTGACGAGCGCGAAGGGCCTGAGAGCATTCTGCGACGAGCTCGCGTCCGCCGAGCCCTCTCCAGGAGGTGGCACTGCCGCTGCTGCGGCAGGGGCCATGGCAGCATCGCTCCTCTCGATGGTGTGCAGCATCACACTGAAGAACAAGAAGCACGAGGGCAACTGGTCGAAACTCGCCCTGTTGAAGGAGGAATCAGATGCGCTCTCATCCCTCCTGCTGAGACTCGCCGCAGACGACGCGCTAGCGTACGACAGGGTGGTCGAAACGACCCGGGCGAAGCGCAACGCGCCCGCAGATGCGGAGGCAGCGACCGCATACTCGGACGCGGTCCGCGTCGCGATGGAGGTCCCGATGTCCACGGCAGAGGCTTGCTTGAAGGTCCTGAGTCTCTCCGAGAAGGTGGCAGCAGTCGGCACGAAGAGCGCCTCGTCAGACATCGAGGTCGCGAAGCGTCTGGCCGGCGCGGGGATCGATGGGGCTGTGGCGAATATCCTCATCAATCTGCCCTACTGCGAGGACGCACCCTTCGCATCAGCCGCGAAAGGCAAGGTAGAAGAGCTCGGGCGAGAGAAGACGCGGATTCTAGCGCCTTGAGCAATCGGTATTTAACGCCAGGAGTCTCGCGGAACCGAAGGGGTCTATCACAATTGATACAGGTAACGATACTTTTAAGTCGCCTTACTAAAATGTGAACACTGCAAAAAGCGATTGCCAGCGAGGGCTTGATTTATAAGCTCGGACAGCAGGAGCTAGATAGATCGTGGCCGGGAATTACCTGAAGAGCCTCCAACTAGCAAAGCAGCTGGAGGAGCGTGCTAAGGAGGCGGGCAAGAACAAGGAGAAGGCCGAGCTGGAGCACGATTCGCTACAGGAATTCTTGAAGACCTGCAGGGAGAACGATACGGACATCTCCGACGTCGAGCGCACGCTGGCCGACTTCAACGCATCCATGAATGGCAGGGATTACCAGACCGCCCTAGCGCATGTCAGGAAGGCCTCCGATGAGGCGAAGTCCGCGTTCGTGAAGCGCATCGGGGAGGTAGCTGACTCGGCCGAGGGACTGCTGAACCTGGCACAGATACCAGCCTCGGACGCGAAGGGCGCCCTCGAGCTCCTAGAGAAGAGTAGGGAGCAGGTCCTCAGGGATGACCACCAGAGCGCCATGAAGAGTGCCAAGAGCGCGTACGACGCCGCCGAGAGGGCGCTCCACGAATACTTCTCATCGCTGCTATCGCAGGCCCAGGAAGTCCTAATCCAGGCGAAGGAGATGGGCGACGACGTGTCCCTCTACGAGGAACTGTTGCACAAGGGCAAGAGCGCCCTGGACAAGCAGGAGTACGAGACGGGTCTCATGCATGTGAAGGAGGCGCTCGAGGGCGCGGGCGAGAATGTCCGGGCCCAGGTGAACACCGCAATCGAAGATGTCGAAGAGCTGATAGCAGCAGGCGATGAGCTCAAAGCCGACATGTCGAAGGTGAAGGCGCACGTCGATCGGTCCAAGACCGCTCTCGACGCACTCAGGTTCAAGGAGGCTCTCGCGTACGCCAAGCGCGCGGAGGCGGAAGGCGAGAACTCGATGTCATCCAAACTACAGGAGATCTTGAGGGAGGCCAGGGAAGGCATAAGGAAGCTCAAGACGGTCGAAGAAGACGTCACCATGCCCCAGGAACTCCTGGAACAGGGACAGACCGCCCTGAAGGAGAAGAACTACATCGAGGCCTTGCGCGCAATCAACCTCGCGAACGAGCGGATCCGCGAGATGCAGTTCAAGTCGGTCCTCGATGTCATTGCCCAGGCCAAGGACAAGTTCGTCCTGGCTAAGAAGATCGGTGTCGACATGACCAAGGCGATCATGTTGCTCAACACCGCAAGAGACAACTACAGACTGGGTAAGTTCGAGGACTCCGTCAGGTACGCCGAGCAGAGCAGGAAGGAGATCGACGATGCACTGGCCGTGTTCTACAGTGCCAGGGACCATATCGTCGAGCTGGCAAAAGCCATCAGGTTCGCAGAGGACCTCGGCGGGGACCCGTCATCGGTCAAGAGGGTCCTTACAGATGCGAAGAAGGCATTCGAATCAAAGGAATACGAAAGGACGGCCGAGCTCGCGAAACAGGGCCTCGGAGAGGCCCGCAAGGCCGCACATGACAGGACCATGGACGCGATTGACACCACAGACAAGGCCTTCAAGCTGGGGAAGTCGGTCGGCGCAGACATGTCCGAGGCAGAAGGATTGCTCCAGAGAGCTCTCGCGTCGATGTCCGAAGAGGACATGCCCGAGAGCGTCAAACTGGCCAGGGCAGGCCTGGATGCCGCCAACGCCGCAATGACCAGGGTACTCAGCGACAGACTCCATAACCTCGACCAGTTCGTCCAGGGATTCTCCGGACAAGAGGACCTAACCGAGGTTGCCGAGAACATAACGGAGGCGCGCCTCAGACTGTCCGACCAGTCGTTCGAGAAGGCCTCCGAACTCCTCAAGGAGGCCCAGCAGAGGATTGAGAAGGCAGGCGAGGAGGAGTGCGAGAGGCTCCTGGCCCTCGCCACAGCCAAGATCGAGACGCTCAAAGGTATGGACGGCGACGCGGCCGACCTCGAGATACTGCTCAACAGAGTCAAACAGGCGATGTCCAAGAAGGTGTACGAGGATGCCACGGCCAGGGCCAAGGAGATCGTCGAGAGCGCCGACGACATGATGCTGAAGGTCGTGCAGGCGGAGTTCTCTGGAATCAAGGACACCTTGGAGGAGGCCAAGGCTGTCGGCATCGATGTTGAATCCTCCAAGGCGCGGATCAAAGAGGCGCGGACGAGTTTCGAGAAGAAGGACCTCGAAGCCGCTCACTCGACACTCCGCGACACTCGCGTATCGTTGAAGGACAAGATCACTAGGTTCGACGGGATCAAAGACAAGATTCGACGCGCAGAGGAACTGATATCCGAGGCGCAGAAGAGCAGGGCAGACGTGTCCAAGCAGTCCAAGGCATTGGAGTTCGCGAAGACGAGGTTCTACGGAGGCGACTTCGACGAAGCTGAGAAGATGCTCGACGAACTCACTGACGCCGCCGAGAAGAAGCTCGCGATGTACCTTGCAGCCAAGTTCATACTCGCATCCAAGGAGAGTATCGACCTCGGCGAGGCCAATGGGGTCGACGTCTCAGAGGCGCAGGAGATGCTGGCAAGGGCCAAAGACCTGATGAAAGCGAAGGACTACGAGCAGGCCCTGGAGACCGCCAAGTCGTGCAGCGACAGAGCCCTCCAGAGCATCGCCGAGGCTGCGAAGATCATGGTCAAGGACCTCCAGAGGCTTATCACGGACGCGAAGAATGTGGGAGTGGACACGTCCGGGCCCGAGGTGCTCGCTGAGAAGGCGGTTGGCCTCGTCCGGGCAGGAGACTATCCAGAGGCTCTCAGGTGCATCGACTCCGCGAAGAACGACATCGACCAGATCAAGAACCTCAGCTCCCAGGCGGCTGTGGAGATCAAGGTCGCGAGGACGAACCTCAGGGACGCCGAGACGTTGGACATGGAGGTCGGGATCTCAAGGGAGCTCCTCGACCAGGCAGTCGAGGCGCTCACACGGCATCAGTACGCGATAGCACTCGAGCTCGCCAAGAAATCCTCCGAGACCTCGTCCGAGGTGACCAGGAACACGATCTGGAGCACACTGACGAAGTTCAGGGACAGGATTGACCGGGCGACATCCGAAGGAGCCAACATCGGGACTGCCGAGAGATGCGTCGCCGATGGCATCGCCGCGTTCAACGACAAGCGATACCAGGATGCCCTGAGGCTCGCCATGCAGTGCGAGGTCGAGATGGACCGCGCGGAACTCCAGAGGGAGGTCGGTTCCAAGGCCGTCGACTTGGCCAAAAGGAAGTACGAGGAAGCGGCGGAAGAAGGCATCACCAGCGAGACCGTCAGAAGGCTCGTGCACGAGGCCAACGACCTGCTATCGAAGGGGAAGTATGTCGACGCTCTGAGCAAGGCCCTGGAGAGCGGGGACGAGCTCCATCTGATAAGGGAGAGCATCGACACCGCCCGCATAGAGCTGAGTTCCGTCATGGAACAGGTGGAGCGTCTGCGCAAGGTGGGCATCGATACGGTCCAGTGCGACGAGATAGTGGACATGGCCCATGAGTTCCTATCCAAACATGAGTTCACCAAGGCCGAGGACGCGCTCCACAGGTGCTCCGAGAAGGCAGTTCTACTGTTCGAGGACTCCATCAACGAGGTCATTACCCAGAACAAGGACCTCATATCACGCGCCAAGTCGATGGGCCTCATGACGAAGCCCTGCGAGGACCTCATGGAGGTCGCCATGACCTCATTCTCGGAGAAGCTCTGGGACTTCGCTTATCAGCAGGCCCAGGCGTGCAGAGGCATGTGCATAGAGGTCATCTCCAAGAAGATCGACAGCCTCGCAGCCGACGCGGCGGCGAGGCTCGAGCCGCTCCGTGCATCCGGAGCATCCGTGAGGCCGGCCGAGGAGCTCATCGAACAGGCGAAGGAGGCCGCCGTCGGAGGGAACGCGTCCGAGGCATTCCAGATGCTCATGGAGGCCGACCAGCGCATCCTGGGCATCGAGGACTCCCATAAGAAGTTCATCGACATCTCAATAGCCGCGGAGAGCGCCGTCGAGGTGCTCAGACGCATAGGTGTGTCGACGGCGGAGGCCGAGAGACTTCTGGCCCTGGCTGACCTGGAGAGAGAGAAGGACTACGACTCCGCAATCGAGTTCGTCGCCGAGGCCCTGGATTCGGCCAAGACCATGATCGACTCCTATGCCCCCGAGGTCGTGGGAGACGTCAGCTCGTCCGGGCTCCAGGAGGGTTCGGAGGGCGAAATCAGCATCAAGCTGAAGAACACGGGGAACGTCCTGGCGAAGGAGGTCACCGTCGAGCTGTCTGGACAGTTCAAGGTCGTGGATCTCCCGGCAGTCGGAAGCCTGAGGCCCGGCACCGAGGTCCTGGTCAGGGTCCGCGTCATCCCAGACGTCGCTGGCGACATACCCGTCAGAGTCAACATCGCCTGCAGGAGGCACTTCGACGGGGCGCCCCAGAGCTTCGAGTTCGACGGCTCCGTAAACGCGTTCAAGTCTGGCCCGCCATACAAGGTCACTCGCGCGGCAGAGGTCGCCAAGTGCGCCCACTGCCAAGGCAAGATCAAGCAGGGTTTCGACATCATGAGCTGCAGGTGCGGGAACGTCCTGCACCTGGCCTGCGCGAAGAGGACCGGCGTGTGCCCCGTCTGCGGCCAGAAGTACACATTCTAGCCTGAGCCGGCGATCCTCGCACTCGATATCCTGAACGGCGGTGTATGGACCCCGAAGTACTCGTGCGTGTCCTTGCCGACCATGTCCACCCTCGACAGCATATCGACTATCCCTATGCCCATGGTAGACTGTCTTATCGCGGGCCCCAACTCTCCATTCCTGATGACGTAGCTCTCCATCATCAGTCCGGAGAACTCCCCCGTCGCGAGGTTAGGATAGTCGAAGGTCGCTCTCACGTATGCACCCGACTTCGTCTCCCTGACCATCTCATCGAAAGATGAGTCACCGGGCGAGACGACCAGGTTGGTCGTCGATATGCTTGGAGGGTGTCTGTAACTCCAGACCGAACCGCCCCTCGACGAGTTTCCAGTGCTGCCGCGCAACTCCTTGCCTGCAGTGTAGGAATCGTACAGATAGGATGCTAGACGACCCTTGTCCACCAGAAGGGATTTGGCTGCGGGGGTGCCCTCGCCGTCGAAGGATGTGCTCCCCGACGCCCATTCGATCGTAGGGTCGTCGTACACGCTGACAGCAGGCGACCCGATCACGTGTCCCAGCTTCCCCGCGAGGAAGCTTCTCCCCCGCTGCACGCTGTCTGCATTCAAACCGCCGCCTATCGCATTCCCGAGCACGAAACCGGCGGCCAACGGATCCATGATTATGGCATAGTCACCTGTTTCCAGCTTCGTCTGCACAAGGCCTTTGATTGCCTGGTCGCGCGCCTTCCCACTGACACGCTCGATCGCGCCCTGCTCTAGCCTCCGGCCCGATGTCCCGTCGTATCCTGAGAACATCGCCTCCCCGTCCCTGGCGACCGACTCGACGACGAGGTCGACCGAGGTCATGCGTTGGGCCGACGAGAAGCCATTGCTGTTGGCGAGCGCTACATGACAGACTGAGACCGCTGCGCTGGAATTGGCCGATGTGATCTTCTTGTGGTCGCCCGCGATGTCGGACATCTCGATGACCATGGCAACCACTTCCTCGGGGCCGATCCCCACGACGCTGGGCTCGTACAGCCCTGGGAGGGGCGTGACCTGACTGGACACAGGCAGGTCCTTGAAATCCTTGTCAGGTGTCCCGGCCCTCGCCAGGGACACGGCCATTGCCGCTGCTCTCGATACAGCGGCTTCGTCGAACCCCGTGCAGACCGCAAAACCGGATGCGCCCTTGGCGAACGCACGGACGCCGACTCCGGGGTCTGAGAAGATATTGGCCTGCTTGACCGATCCTTTCTCCAGGTCCACGGATATCGTGTTGGTGTCCGCTGCGACCACGTCGCACTTGTCCGCACCCGCGCGCGTTGCTATGGACACCGCCCGCTCTGCGAGCGCCGACAGGTATTGAAGGTCGGCCATCAGACCAGGCCTCCCACAACAACATCCGCGACCCGCAGATGGGGACCGCCGTCGCTCGTGCGCGCGGACTGACCGCCCTTCCCGCAGTATCCTGGATCACCGACCATGAAATCATCCGCGACGCCCGTCACGTTGTTGAGTACCTCGAGTATGACGCCGGACAGGGACGCGTCCCGGTATCTCTCGCCAATCTCACCATGCCTGATCACATAGGCCTCGTCGCATTTGAACATGAATTGGCCCTTGGACGGTTCGACATATCCATACTGGCTACCCTGGATCAGGAGACCCTCCTTGGTGTCTTCCAAGAGTTCATCCTTCTTCCAGTCGCCTGGAGCGATGAATGTGTTGCTCATCCTTATGATCGGCGGGCTGCCGTAGGTCTGCGCCCTCGATGAACCGCTCGGCTGAGTGCCCATCCTACTGCTGGACTCGAGGTTGTGGAGATAACCTTTCAGAATACCGTCCTCTATGAGGACATGCTTATCGGCCTTGACGCCCTCCCAATCGTGGGAGAAGAATCCAAACGACGCCTCGATAGAGGGGTCGTCTGCCAACGTGACCTCGTCGCAGGCGACCTTCTGGCCCACCCTTCCCTCAAGCACGGATGCGCCCGCGAGCACGGCGTCCGCCTCGCACGCGTGACCGAAAGCCTCGTGTGCCAGTAACCCAGTCATCTTGTTGTCTAGGACGCACACGAACTTGCCAGCCGGGGCTGGTTTCGAGTCCAGCAATCTCAAGGCCTGTGCCGCCGCATTTGTGCCGAGCGAGAGCGTGTCCTCGGTCCGCATGAGCTCGTAGCCTCCGACCATCCCTACGGCGTCGTGCCCACGCTGGATCACCCCATCCGATTTCGCCCAGGCAGAGCACGCTGCCAGGACCCAGGTCTCGCGCGTGCGCACCAATGTCTCGAACGAGTTGGCCACGATCCTCTCGCCCTCAAAGTCATCATACCTCGCATTCGTGCTCGAGATCCTCGGGTCGGTGGACCTCATGGACCTGTCAAGCGAGGACGCCAGGGACACCTTGTCTTCCATAGTGACATCCGACGGCGCAGTACCACACCTGTATTTCTCGACCGCTCTCACAGCCTTCACTGGCGATATCTTGAACTTCACCTTGGCCCGGTCCTTGGCAACCCTCGCCATCTTGACCGCGGACTCAGCAGCCGCAGAGAGTGATGACTGCGAGATGTCGTTCGTGACCGCAAAGCCCCAAGCACCGTCGATGAAAGCCCTCACGCCGCAGCCACTCGACAGCTGCGCAGTGACGGTCTTGGTCTTCCCATCCATCACGACGATGTTCGTGCCCTGGGACGATTCGAGTCTGAGGTCGGCGAACTCGGCCCCTGACTTCATTGCGTGGTCGATGGTCCTAGATGCGAGGTCCTCCAAACAGATGCCTCCTGGATGGTAGACCGTATCGCGTGCCCCGAGTTGAAACTATCGAAGTTCAGGTCCTCTGGAAACCACACGCATGCTCCGCGATGTCTGCCAGCTCACCAGAGCGTATCATAGACGCGACAATGTCGATGTCCTTCGTCATCGACCTGTCCTTGTCCAGGCGCTTCACCCTGGACCTTATGGCCGCTCGGACCTCCTCTATGGGCGCGCTCGAGGATGTGGACATGAAGTCCAGCGCCTGTGAGGAGGCTATCATCTCGATCGCCACGACCCTCGTGACGTTCTCCAGGATCTGCCTGGCCTTCCAGGCGCCGATGGTGCCCATGCTGTTGTGGTCCTCCTGGTTCGCGCTCGTAGGTATGGAAGTGGCGGACGCGGGGTGAACCAATACCATGTTCTCCGCGACGAGGGAGGCTGCGACATACTGCGGGACCATCATTCCCGAGTTCAGACCCCCATGCTTCGTGAGGAACGCCGGCAGACCGCTCAGCTTGTGGTCGACCATCCTCGCCACGCGCCTCTCTGAGAAGCTGCCAAGCTCGTGCACGGCAAGGCCAAGGAAGTCCATCGCAAGCGCGACTGGCTGTCCGTGGAAGTTGCCTGCGGATATGACAGATGAATCATCAGGGAAGAACAGAGGGTTGTCCGTCGCCGAGTTCATCTCTATCCCGACGACGTCCTCAGCGTACCAGATGGCCCCGAGGCTCGCGCCGATGACCTGCGGTATGCATCTGAGCGTGTATGCGTCCTGGACCTTCGAACAGTGCCTGTGGGACTGCATGATCTCGCTTCCGTCCAGGAGGGCGATCATGTTGTTCCCGACCCTGACCTGGCCCGCGTGCGGCCTGACCTTGGAGACGCGCGGGTCGAACGCAGCGTTCGTGCCCTTGAGCGCCTCGAGGGACATCGCAGCCGCGACCTGCGCGTTGTCAGCGAGGTTCGCGGCGTCCCTGACGGCCAGCACTCCCAACGCGGTCATCGCCTGCGTCCCGTTGATGATAGATATGGCCTCCTTCGGCTCGAGCACGATGGGCTCGATGCCTCTCCTCTTGAGCGCTTCCCCACCGGACTCTACGCCCGAGCCGGCATCCGCCTCACCCTCTCCGACTAGGACGAGGCCGAGGTGCGCTAGCATCGCGAGGTCCCCGCTGGAGCCGACCGAACCCTGCCGAGGGATGACTGGATGAACGCCGGAGTTCAGCATCATCGCGAGCATCTCCACGATTCCGGGCCTGAC